>Ga0308419_1000112_pt1 | contig 67771 bp, 54 predicted proteins | sample HotsprSampleMS50_FD_203674 | JGI IMG/M metagenome (GOLD analysis project Ga0308419, IMG submission 203674) | Hot spring phototrophic mat microbial communities from Mushroom Spring, Yellowstone National Park, Wyoming, United States - 20090730_MS50 ... | reverse complement strand
AAATCCAATGGCACAAACACGCTCATCCGTGAAAGCAGAGCAAAGCTGGTCATGAGCGCCGAAGATATTTTGTCGGAACTGCGCATTCAGACGGCGACCACAGCTACTGCACTAACTTTGCCCTTGCCAGAGCTCTCCGACGAAGAACTCAAAATTTACCAAAAACTCTCTGATACGCCCATGCACATTGATGACCTCTGCGAAGCCACAGGACTTGATGTATCGGATGTGCTCATCATCTTGTTTGAGCTGGAACTCAAAAACTGTGTCAAACAATTGCCCGGCAAGTTTTTTCAGCGCAGTTGAAGTTTGGCGTTTGCGTGTTTTGATAGACCTTGTAGCGCAAGGCAGGCACGGCGTATGAATTTTTTATGATGGCGGTGCGCCTCTAAATGCCCTGCGTGCAATCGAAGCTGAAATAATGCCAGAGAGACCTCCGACGACAATTGAGACGGCAATATCGTAGAGCAGGCGCGCCACATAGCCCCCGAACAAAAGAAGTTGCAGCGCATCAAGTGCCAAACAGCCCAGAAGCGTCGCTGTTACGCTGATGCGAAAGACTTCCCAATAGCTAAGAAAGAGCTTATGAGTTTTGATGTAGTGATAAGCCGTAAAGCCGCCGCAGAGCACCATGCCTATCCCATAGAGATTAAGCTTATTGACAAAAGGAATAATCCCAATGATAAAATAGATAGCTGCCCCATAGATGATAGAGCGCCTCGGACTGGGCAGTGCATCCGGCGCAGGGTCAGACGAAAGCTCTGGTTCAGGCATGGGAACTGCACGAAAACGTGTAATTTCTTTCAAAAAAGTAATGGAGAAGTTATGGAATCTGTGCAAACTTTCCTCAAAGGTGTGGCGCCATTTTCACTGCTGAGCGATAAAGAGCTCGATGAACTGGCTAAGAAGTTGCTCATTGAATTTTTCCCGAAAGATACATTGATTTTACGACGCGATGTCGACAAAGCCGAGTTTGTCTACATCGTGCGCAAAGGTGCCGTGCAAATTACGCGTGGCATTGTCAATGAAAATGAGCGGTTGGTGAGCGTATGCGGCGAAAAAGACATTTTTGGCGCCTCTTCGGTCTTGGAAGATGAAGCCTTTGTGTTCAATGCGAAGACCAGTCAAGACACGATTTGTTACCTTTTGCCCAAAGATGACTTCAAAGCCTTGCTACAGACACACAAAGCGCTGGCTGATTTTTTCTCATCCCAACTCTCTGTGTCGTTAGCGAATGCCTACTTGGAAGGGTCGTTGCGCTTGTCGCAGCGCAAGTCAACTGACGACATGTCGTTGCTCTACAATCCGATTCGCAGCCTGATTAAGCGCAGTCCAGTGGTTTGTACCCCGGAGCTGACCGTGCGCGAAGCCGCTGAAGTGATGACTTTGGAGCGCATCGGCTCAATTGTAGTCATTGATGAGCAGCACCGTCCAATAGGTATTCTCACCGATACGGACATGCGGGCAAAAGTTGTGGCAAGAAACATTCCTACGGACACACCCATTTCAAAAGTCATGTCAGCGCCCGTTGTAACCATTGATGCTGACCAGAGCATCTTAGATGGGTTAATGCTGATGACGAAGCGGCGTATTCATCACTTGTGCGTGGTGGAGCGCCACCATGCAACAGAGCGGTTTATTGGTGTGGTCTCAACGCACGATTTGGTGCTGCTGCATGGCATCAGTCCTGTGGCAGCCATCAAGAATTTGGCAGCACAGCAAAATGTGCAAGGTTTGCTCGAGGTGCGTGCGCAAATGGATGCCGTAATTGATGCGCTCATTGTGCAAGGCATTCGCGCACGGAAATTGACAGAGCTCATCACCGCATTTAATGACGAGCTAACGCTCAAGCTGATTGAGTTTGCCGAGCGAAAAATGCAGGAGTGCGGCGAAGGCAAGCCCCCAGTAGCATACACATGGATGGCATTAGGCAGCGAAGGGCGCCGAGAACAAACCATTGCAACTGACCAAGACAACGCTATCGTGTTTGAAAATACGCCCGATAGTGCGCGTGCAAAAGCCTACTTTCTGAAACTGGGAGAATATGTGGTCAATGATTTAGAGCAATGCGGCTTTCCAAAGTGCAAAGGATTCATCATGGCTACCAACCCAGAGTGGTGTGCCTCGCTGAGTGAGTGGAAACAGCACTTTCAAAAGTGGGTGCATTCTGCACATCCGAAAGCATTACTGCACTCGATGATTTTCTTTGACTTGCGTGCTCTCCACGGTCAGTCTGAACTGGTTAGAGCGCTCTACGAAAAACTTTTCAAGGAAATAGAAGAAGCACCGAACTTTTTCTTTTTTATGACACAAAATGCCTTGCGCACCAAACCGCCGATTGGCTTTTTGGGCACGTTCGTGGTCGAGTCGTCAGGTGAAAACAAGCATAAGTTCAATCTCAAAGAGCGTGCCTTGCGCCCGCTGGTTGATTGCGCACGCATCTTATCGCTGGCAGCACGCAGTATGGAAACCTCTACTGTAAAACGCTTCACCGTAGCAAAAGAGCATGGACTTTTGCGCGACATGCTCATTGAAAATGCCATAGAAGCCTTTGACTACCTGATGACATTGCGACTGGCGCATCACAGTAGGCAGCGCAAGATGAACCAAGAGCCCGATAACTTTATTGACCCAGATGATTTATCGGCAATTGAGCGCAACGCCGTCAAAGAAGCTTTTCGTGTGATTGAAGAGTTACAAGCCGAGATGCGAGATAAATTCGGTGGCGGTAGAGAAGTGCATCTCTATGAATAACTTTGAGCAGAAGACGGCAGAAACATCAAGCCAAAAAGGAGCACCAAACTGGACAAGCAAAGGCGCAGACAGATGAAGTGGATAAAACAACTCTTTTCGCAAGAGCCAGCTAACAGCACAGAGTTGCCGGCAGAAGTCGTCAAGTATTTCAGTGGCGAATTGCCGCCCAAGAAATCTCCAATTGAGTCTTTGCGATTTGTGGTCATAGATACTGAAACGACAGGATTAAATCCAGCAAAAGGCGATAGAGTGCTCTCCATTGGTGCCGTGGTCATCAAAGATTTGCGAGTGGATTTGAGCCGAACGTTTTTTGAGCGCATTTACTCTGAGACCGCCTCGCCGCCCGAGACAATTGCCGTGCATCTAATTACCCCTGAAGAAAGTCGTCACGCTCCAAAGATTGCCGATGTCTTACCCACGTTTTTGGATTTTATCGGTCTCGATGTGCTGATTGCGCATCATGCCCGCTTCGATTTAGCCTTTTTGAATGCAGAACTCCAGCGCTGCTATGGACGAGCGTTGCGCAACTACTGTCTCGATACAATTGACTTGGCACATGCTTTAGCCAGCACAAACCAATCCTTTGAATATCTCGGTCTAAATCCAAGGCAGATGGAGGAGTATGAGTTAGCGAAGTTAGCCGCCTCACTAAATGTCCCAATGGAGTCGCGCCATGATGCACTCAATGATGCCATTACCACAGCACAAGTGGCAGCCGTCTTACTCAAACGCCTGACACGAGTAGGGGGCAACACCTTACAAGATTTGCTTTATCTTTCACGCATCTGAGGCTCTCAATTACTTTTTAGTCAAGGACTACTTGACAAAAAGAAAAAAAAGATTATCTTTCATTCGAGCAAAACAACAAAGCCCGGCAAAACCAATTAGCTTGTAAGGACAATGAGAAGAATGTGAGAACATGTAGAGCGCGTTGTGATAGCGCCTTTGCGTGACGCAAGCATCAATCTCCATCTTCCTGTTCCTCTTAAAGTAGTAACAAGATTTTACGCTATCAAAGTCGGGGCAGTTTGCTTAATTCCCTCAAAGCAAACAGGCTTCGAGTAGAGTGTTTTGACATCCCCGTGTGAACGGGTTTGTATAGCTATGTGATTTTTTTGAAGTCTTCAAACAAAACAACAAGCAAAGGGAGGCAAGTTATGCAAGAGACAAAAGATAAGGCTCGAGCTCAAGAAGAGTCCGTAGATATGTCGGCTGAGCTTGAGGAGTTTGAGCGAACGGGTCAGCTCTCGCAAGAGCAGTTGCAAAACTACTGGAAAGAAAATCGCAACTTGGTGCTCACGCTACTGGCGATATGGGCAGCGTCCAGCTTCCTGTTACAAGCGCTGGCATCTGTGCTCAACAATGTGGTGATATTGGGCTTTCCCTTTGCCTACTACATGGGCGGACAGGGCACGCTCATCATCTTTATGCTGCTGATTTATGTCTATGCCAAAAAGATGGATGAACTGGACCGCAAATACAACCTGCAAGAAGAGGAGGAAGAGAAATGAAATTAAGGAATGTCTTCACACTTTACACGGCTGGATTTGCCGCACTGGTGATTATCATTGGCATACTGGAGTCGATAGGCGTTTTACAGCTACAAGGAATTAGTTGGATTTTCATGGGTTTCTCGGTGCTGGTCTATGCCATGATTGGCTTTATTACACGCACCAGCGAGCCGACAGAATACTATGTAGCAGGACGAGGCGTCAGTAGTATCTACAACGGCATGGCGACAGGTTCCGACTGGATGAGTGCATCGTCATTTATTTCAATGGCGGGATTGCTCTTTGCGCTGGGACATGCAGGATTGGCTTACATCATGGGATGGACGGGCGGATATGTGTTGCTCGCATTGCTGCTTGCTCCATACTTGCGCAAGTTTGGGCAATACACCATTCCTGACTTTTTAGGCGCTCGCTATGAAGGTAATGTGGCGCGCACGATAGGAATTATCTGCGCTATCGTGGTCTCCTTCACATACTTGACGGCACAGCTGACAGGTGTAGGCATCATCGTGAGCCGCTTTATTGGCTTGCCACAAGATGTAGGCATCTATGTCGGTTTATTAGGCGTACTGGTCTGTTCGTTTCTGGGAGGCATGCGTGCCGTAACCTGGACACAGGTGGCGCAGTATATCGTGCTGATTACCGCCTACCTGATTCCAGCTATTATGATTTCAACGACAATCTTTAAAGTGCCAGTGCCGCAACTGACCTATGGGCAAGTCTTGCAGAGCATTACGGTGATGGAAAACCAGATTGCAGGCAGAGACAATCCGAACTTGCAAAGTGTGCCTGAAGAGAGACGCAACAAGCGCATCGACCCAGCCAAAGAAAAGGAGACACGGGCACTGTGGGCTAACGATGTCAAGATGCTAAGTGCACGGCTGTCGAATCCAGACTCGGCGCTCAAGGCGATGGCAGCTGAAGTGGATGCCCGTCTTGCCGCGCTTACGCCCGAAGCGGTAGGAGCCAAGAAAGCGGCATTAGAAAAGGAAAAAGCGGACATCAATGCCATGCTGAGTTCAAGTGCCACGCCAGCGCTTGACGAAGCAAAACGCACAGAACTCTCGGCGCGACTTTCCGCCATTGATGCTGAACTGGTAACACTTACTCCTGAAGCCATTGCCAAGGCTAAAGAGAAGGCGGAAAAAGATAAAGCCGCACTGCCTAAAACGGTCGACGAAGCGAAAACCAAGTGGTCGGCAGCACTGGCAACGGCGAAAGCACAGTTAGCGCCACCCAAACCATACTTGGCTGTTCCTGAAGGCATGGGGATGGTCAATTTCTTAGGATTGCTGTTCTGCTTGATGCTGGGTACAGCAGGGCTGCCGCACATTCTCACACGCTATTACACCACGCCAAGCGTTAAGCAGGCGCGCTCGTCGGTAGGATGGTCCTTATTCTTCATTTTCCTGCTCTACTTTACAGCGCCAGCATATGCCGCATTTGCTCGGTATGAAGTGTTTATCAATCTGGTCGGCACGCCCATTTCAGAATTGCCCGGATGGATTGCGCGCTGGAAAATCGTGGGTTTGTTTGATGTGGTGGATAAAAACGGTGATGGCATCGTGCAATTTGCTGACTTTATTGTGAAATCTACGGACTTTGTGGTGTTAGCAACCCCTGAAATTGCAGGGCTGCCAGGCACCATTACCGGTCTGGTGATGGCAGGCGGTTTGGCAGCTGCGCTCTCAACTGCAGATGGACTGTTGCTAACCATTTCCAATGCCATTTCACATGACCTCTACTACAAGATTATCAACCCACAAGCCAGTGTCAGCACACGCGTGTGGATTTCAAAAATCTTGTTGGTCATCATTGCACTGGGTGCGGCAACCTTTGCGGCGTTTGTAAAACTGCCCGTGATTGCCAACACCGTCGCATGGGCATTTAGCTACGCCGCCTCGTCGATTTTCCCAGCGTTAGTGTTGGGCATCTGGTGGCGTAGAACAACAGCCGCTGGTGCCGTGGCAGGCATGATAGTGGGCTTGGTGATTTCCATCTACTACTCCTTTGCGCATTTCAATGGGGCGGCTGACTGGTTCGGTATCGATAACCGCAGTGCAGGACTATTTGGCATACCAGCCGCATTTCTGGTCACCATCATTGTCTCACTCGTAACCCCAGAGCCCTCAAAGAAATTGCAAGAGTTTGTCTACAGCGTGCGATTCCCGAAAGGTGCAATGAAGGGCAAAGAAGTCGAAGCATTAGGCGCAAGCTCCTAACATGGCTTTCAGAGGCGTGTCCGATAAGGATACGCCTCAACTCATGCTGCTAAGTTCTATCAACAACATTGAGAAAAAACATCTTTCCAATTAACAACAAACCAACAAAGGAAAACATGATGAAAAGATTCTCCCAGTTCAGTCTTTTGCTGATGTACTGTTTAGGGCTCTCAACGCATGTCTTTGCACAAGGCTCAGACACATATGGCGCAGGAGCTCGCCTTAACCTTGACTCCTTGGGCACCAAATACATCCGCCTCATTACGTGGGTGCAAATTTGGACGCGTTTTCAGGAGCAAAATCCGGGCACAATCATTAATGGCAGCCCTGTCGACAATTTTTTTGATGTCAATGTGCGCCGCGCACGCCTCGTCGTATATGGCTCCTTCGGAAAAGGTAGCCTGTTTATGTTCCACATTGGAATCAATAACCAAACCTTTATCAATGCACAAACGGCGGGCAACGACCCCACAGGTCCGGCAAAACGACCGCAGCCTTTTGTTCATGACATCTGGTATGAACAGCGCATTATCCCAGAACTCTACATTGGATTTGGCTTGGCGTATTGGAAAGGACTTTCGCGAATGACCAATGCCAGCACGCTTAACTTCTTGGGCATTGATGCACCCATCTTCAATTGGCTAACCATCGATGCCAGCGACCAGTTCGCGCGTATGCCTGCAATCTATATCAAAGGACAACTCTTCGAGAAACGCTTAGACTATCGCTTTGCTATCAATCAGCCGTTCCGCCCGGGCGAGGGTGTTGCACCAACCACCAGCACCATCACGGCTACAGGCGCTACAACGGCAGGGCAATTAACTAATGTGGCAAGCTATAACCCGTTTTTCCAACAAAAGTCATTCGAAGGGTATGTATTCTGGCAATTCTTTGACATTGAGGCGCAAATCTTACCATTTATGGTCGGCACCTACCTTGGTACAAAAAAAGTGTTCAACATTGGAGCGGGATTCTACTACCATGGCGACGGCATGTCAACTCGCAAAGCACCACTCTCACGCACTGCTGGCGTACAAACCCTGACGCCTGATTCACTCAACACGCATGCCATTTCAGCGTTCGGTGTAGATGCCTTCTTAGATTTACCCATTGGCGAAGGTGCTTCACGTAGCGCACTGACTGCATACGCGCTCTTTGCACGATACGACTTCGGACCAAATAATGTTCGCTACATCGGGATTATGAACATGGGTGCAGGATTTAGCCCGCAGACCTCAACCCCAGAACAACGTATCCCCGGCTTAACTGGAATTGCCTACCCGCTGATTGGCACTGGCAACCACTTCTTTGTGCAAGCCGGCTACACCTTCCCAAAGACAGAAATCGGCAGGTTTACGCCGTATTTCATGTTTACTTTCTCACAGTTCGACCGCCTCAAAGACCCGATGATTCTGCCTGAACTGGGCTTAAACTACTTCATTGACGGGCATCATGCGAAGTTTACTCTGCACTATCGGCTGCGCCCAACCTACCGGCAAGAGGTAACGCCACCTTTTACTGGACCTGACGGGCTGCCAGCCATCTCAAGAGATGGTAGTAAAAATGAGTTTATCTTGCAGTCAATGGTGTATTTCTAAGTCCCTGTAGAATTCGTAGGAAAAAACCATATTTAAACTTAGCATTCAAAGCAGTTGCCAAACATAAATGAACCAACAATGCGGAAAATCTTTTTATTACTTCTCGTTTGCACAGCGGTTGGCTGTGTAACGACGCGCATTGCGCCACCGCGTCCCATAAAAATTGCTTGTAAGACGCTCTCCAAACCTGAATTTATCCAGTTGGTCACAACCGAACTGCGAAAAGAAGGTTTCGTGATTGAAACGATTGATGAAGAAAAGGGACTTGTGGAAGCCGAACGACCCATAGCATTCGTAGGTATCGGCGAAAACACCCTCGTCTTGGGTCCTTACGCCATGAACATTCTCTATCAGAACGATACAGTGGTCGTCAACTACGAGACCGTTCGCACAGGACCAGACGGGAAAATTATCTCGATTGAGACTTGGGACGAGCGCAACGCCAGCAGTTACGACCTTAGGCACTTGAAACCTATCTTAACCGCACTGCGAAATGCGTGCCAGTCAAAGTAAAGACAATGTCAAAGAGGGGGAAGGCGGCAACAAGCAGTAGCCTTCCCTTTGCCAACTAAAAGGACGATGAGGTGATGAGCCGCAGATGAAACGTACGGTGGTAGTGATAGGACTATGCCTGCTGGAAGCATGTGCATCAAGTACGCTACCTAAACCGATTAGGTACTACTGCTTCCAGCCGCCAGAAGTTTTTGTGGAAAATGCAGCCAGAGTGTTTCGCAACAATGGCTATGAAGTGCGTGAGACAGACTACGTGAGCGGTGAGATTGTGGGGTTCAAGCCAGAGAGAATGTTCATGATGGGCGATGTGCCTATCAAAGCAGGACCATACCTTGTGAAGGCACAGTGCCGCAATGATACGCTGACCGTTTTCGTCTTCACCGTCAAAGACGATGAGAAAACCCCTGAGCGCAGTTGGGATGAGACCGCAACCGATGAATTTGAACGCAGTCAATACATGCCGCTGCTAGGCGACCTTAGGGCGCTTTGCCGTCGGGAAGCTCAATAGCAGAAAAGCGTAGGCGAGCCCCAGTCGTTGTCCAGCGCTTGCGCACGCGTATGCTATCGAAGCCAACAGTGAATCGCTCGGCATACCGAAAAGGAAAAGGACGCCCACCATTCCACACTTCATAAATCGAGGCGTTTGGGTTTTTAGGATAGAAGGCACTCAGGAAATATCGTCCTTCGGGAAGTTCTTGCAGGGTAAAAGAGGTAAAGGCAATTCCAGTGGCATCAGGCTGCGCGGTCAGCAACACAGGGTAAAAGATATTGGCACCCAGAAGCTCAGCATGAAGAAGCACGCGCCCCGCAGAATCTGTGCTTAAGGTTCCTTCAAGACTACCAAACTGCTCCGCCGAGACAATTTGAAAATGACGCACGATAAGTGTATCGCGCACGGGTCTGCCTCTTGCACTCTGCAATTTGCCATGATTGACTGCGAGTCGATACCAAGCCCCGAGCTCAAACCCTTGTCGCGGTTGAATCATGGCTCGCTTCGCATCAATGAAAAAAAGTTGGTATTCAATTGGCTGAAACCGATTCCCAAAGCGCTGTGCAAGGGTGAGTGCTTGTTGCAAAGATGGACGACTAATTGCTCCACTGAATTGCAAAGGTAGGGCTCTTCCCCTTGGCGAGGGCGCATAAAGCTCGAGTAAGTTTTTGGCGCTGTCTGCAAAAGCAGGCTGCCAAAGAATCGTGGTAGAAGTGTCAGGATTGCTGTTGCCTGTGAAAGTCGTAAGCATCGAATCACCAGAAATGCCATACCGATCCTTGACATCAAAAGCCCGTACGCCATAGAGATGCCCATCAATCAACGAATCCGTAATCAGCACAACTTGCTCACGACGACCCTCTGTCAGACTGTAGAGGTCATAGACGGCTACAAAGGTGTTGGCTGTGGAGTCAAAAATCACAAACTGTCTTGCCGAAAGGCTATCGGGAGCAACATCTCGATTGAAGCGCAGCACAACGCTATGCGCATGTCGTGCATCTGCACCTTGGAGTTCAAGTGCGGTGGTATCGGGCTCTAAAGCAAAGCGCATCAACACATTTCGCATACCCGTGCGAACGGGATGAAACGGCACAGCAAACTCCTCTTGAGCAAAATCGTAGCGCCGATTGGCAACTTTGTCATCAATAGCAATCAAACGGTATTCGCCTTCGACAAGGTAATTGAACTGAAATCTGCCAGCCGAATCGGTTTGAGCAAGGTAATCGGGTTTCTGGTGAGCGGGGTTGAGCGTATCGGCATAAAGGCGATTCTTTTCAGGCAAGAGGTAGGCTAAGACCAATGCGCCCTTGACAGGGCGATTGTTGCGTCCAAATACTCTGCCGGCAATAAAGCCCGAATCAATTCTGTCACCAGTCGAGAATGCAAAGGTGTAAGATTTTTCAAGTGCGTTTCCTCTCGTATCTTTGAGTTCGTTAGTGAGCGTGTAGGTGTAGGTGCGGTTGGGTTGGAGTGTGTCGTAGATGATAACTTCGGCTTCAATGCCACTGCCACGAACTTCGTAATCTTCAATCGCAGGTGAAAAAAATATAGCCGAGCGCAGCGATTGTATGTTCACGAACTTATTAAACTCAATTCGGATGCGATTATCCGAGAAGCGTAGCGTCCCAGAATCGGGATAAATGCGCACAATTTTAGGTGGCGTGCGGTCTTCTGGACCGCCCTGCGGTGCAACTTCAGTGGCACATGCAGATAGCAAAAACAGTAGCAAAAAAGTGCAGTAGCACCTGATGTTAGATATCTGAATATACTGTATGATGGCGTTGTGATTCTCCTTGATTTTGCTTACCTTCAAGGCTCATTTTCTTTCTTATTGAAACCAGCAAGGACACGAATATAATGCCAAAGAAGCTAAAAATTCTCTTCGTGGCGGGCGAGGTTGTCCCATTTGCCAAGACGGGCGGGTTGGCTGATGTCATGGGGTCATTACCACAAGCAGTAGAAGACTGTGGTAACGAATCAAGAATTATGATGCCGAAGTATGGCGTAATCAATGACCGTAAGTTCCGCCTCCATGATGTCTTGCGACTAAAAGATATTCCCATCCCAATCGGCAATAAAACCGAACTCCTAAATGTCAAAGTTACTGCCTTGCCCTCAAGCAAAATTCAAACCTATTTCCTCTACAACGAGGGATATTTCAAGCGCGATGGGCTCTATGTCAGTCCCTCTACCAAAAAGGATTATCAAGACAATGACGAGCGATTCATTTTCTTCAATCGCTCGACTCTGGAGACACTCAGAGCACTGGGCTGGAAACCAGATGTCATTCACTGCAACGACTGGATGACCGCATTAATCCCAGCCTATCTCAAACTGGTCTATAAAGACGACCCCTTTTTCAAAAATATCAAAACGGTTTATACGATTCATAACCTTGCCTATCAAGGCGCATTTCACAAGAGCGCATTACAAAAATCGGGCTTGCCAGAATCCGAATTTACCCCAGAAGGCTTAGAGTTCTACGACAGTTTTAATTTTATGAAAATCGGTATCGTCTATGCCGATGCCATTACAACCGTCTCTGAAAAATATGCCGAAGAAATTCGCACCGATGAAGAACTCTCCTGTGGAATGAAAGGCATTCTCAACAAGCGCAAGAAAGACCTCTATGGCATCCTCAACGGTATAGACGAAAATATCTGGTCGCCCGAAACCGATGAGTTTATCGAAAAGAACTATAACATTGATGACTTAGCCTCAAAACTTGAAAACAAGAAAGCCCTGCTACGCCGACTAAAATTACCCTACCATGAGAAAACGCCTGTAGTTGCCACCATTTCTCGGCTGGTGAGCCACAAAGGGTTTGATTTAATCATTGAAGCCTTCGAGAAAATGATGGCGCTGGATATGCAATTTGTCTTGCTGGGCACTGGCGAAAAAGAGTACGAGGATTTCTTCCGCAAAATGGCAAGTAAATACCCTGAAAAGTGTAGTACCACAATTTCTTTCAACGATGAATTGGCGCATTTGATTGAAGCCGGCGCCGATATGTTCTTGATGCCAAGCAAATACGAGCCATGCGGCATGAACCAGATGTATAGCCTCAAGTATGGCACCGTGCCAGTCGTGCGCGCCACAGGCGGCTTATACGACACGGTCAAACCGTTCAAAAATGGGAAGGGCAACGGTTTTGTCTTTGAAAAATACTCTGCGGCTGAAATGCTCAAGGCACTCAAAGACGCACTGGAAACTTACAAAGACCAGAAAACATGGGTAAAGATTGTCCAGAACGGTATGTCCACAGATGTCTCATGGGAAAATTCTGCAAAGAAATACAACGCGCTGTATCACAAACTGGTGGAAGGCAAATAAGACTTAAATGACGAAGCCCGCGGCAACAGACACACCGACGGCGATGCAGCCTATCAAGGCACTGTTTTTAGACCGTGACGGCACGATTATCTACGATGAGCTGGGCGGATACATCAAAAGCATTGAACAAGTGCGGTTTGTCCCCGGCGCAATCGAAGCACTGGCAGCCGCCAAAAAAGCAGGCTACAAGCTGGTCTTGGTTACAAACCAAGCAGGCATAGCAAAAGGAATGGTCACGGAAGAGCGTGTGCAAGAAATTCATCACTACATACAAACACAGTTGCAAGAAAGTGGTGCAAGCTTTGACGCATGCTACTACGCCCCCACACATCCAGACCACCCTACCCCACACCATGAACACTTGCAGTCGTGGCGCAAACCAAGCACTGGAATGATTGAGCAAGCCGCTACCGACTTTGCAGCACAAGGCTTATACCTTGACCGTGCACAATCGTATCTCATTGGCGATAAACAAATTGACGTGGAGTGTGGCTTACGTGCCGGGCTCCGCCCAATTTTAGTGATGACCGGATACGGCGAGTTAGAACAGTGTAAGAAAAAAAATACCATGCCCTATCGAGTCGCAGACCATATTTACGAGGCAATTATGACCTTCATTTTAGGTCATGAAACGCCCGTAGAGAAAGAGCTGAAAGACATTCAGAACTCATAAAACCAACTGAATCAGGTTCATGCATACTGAAGCTATTACGCGACAATATGAACGCGCCGCCAAAAGTGATGTCAATAACGTGACGCACCAACGCTGCATGTATGCCTATGAATTTGCTCGTCAATACATCCAAGGTAAATCGGTGTTAGATATTGGCTGTGGCAATGGTTACGGCACGGCATTGATGGCAAAAGATGCTCGGGAGATTACGGGCTTGGATTATGACAAAGCCACTGTGGAAGCAAATTGCGGGCAGTATCGCAACCTTGCAAATGTGCGCTTTGTGCAAGCGAAAGTCCCACCGCTACCCTTCGACACTGATAGCGTGGAAGTTATCACCGCCTTTCAATTCATTGAGCATCTGACCCTGCGGCAAGAGTTTCTCAAAGAAGCCTTTCGTGTCCTTAAGCCGAAAGGTGTGTTGCTGCTAACCACTCCAAATGTGAAGCGAACACTGGCACGCAACCCGTTCCATGTCCATGAATACACCTTCGAAGAAATGCGCTCGGAACTGGCGGCAATTTTCCATCACTCTGAATTGTTTGGACTGTGCGGCAATGACAAAGTAGAAGCCTATTACCAAAAAAATGCAGAATGGGTGCGAAAGGTCATGCGCTGGGACATCTTCGGTATCCATAAAATTCTGCCGGCGGCGGTCATCGCCACACCATATAACGTCATCACACATATCATGCGCCAAACCCTCAAAGAACGCGTGCAACATACCACGGACATTACGGTAGAGGATTTCTACTTAGAGCATCAGCCGCTTGAGCATGCACTCGACATTTATGCAGTAGCCCAAAAAATTTGAGCACAGCTTCATGGCACGCTATCGCATAATAGGGTTCATACTGTTTGCGGCAAGCATCATGGCATGTGGCGATGAAAACTTGGATATCGCAGGTACAGACACGCGCTTTTTACGACCAAACCAGCTGCTAACACTCAACACCGACAGCGCTACCTTTGAAAACTTTCAGTTTGATTCCATCGCAACAGGTAGCACGGCATCGCTACCTACCGTGATAGTCGGCATCAGGCAACTTCCCGATGGTAAGGAATTGCGAGCAATTGGACGCATAAAGTTTTCCTATCCATTAAGTCGGTTAGACTCAAGTTTCGACGGTCGCCCCGGTGCAATTTTACGCGTGCTGGAAGTCAGTCTGATTACGCGCCAAGTGCGCGCACAAGCCGATACCTTGCCTTCGCTGGAAGTACTCGAAGTCGATGTCTTTCGCTCCCCAACAATCTGGCAGGGGGCGAACTTGCTGAACAATACCCCGTTCGTCGAACAAGAGCGGCTGGCTGAGATTCGTTGGTTAAAAGGCGACTCGCTCGCCACTGAAACCCCACTGCCTCGCTGGTATGGCGATTCACTGCTGGCGGCGGCACGACGCAGTCAGAAATTCTTAGAAGATAGCACCACACTCACCCTCTCCTTTGTACCAAGACGTGGCAATGCTGTCATCACACTAAATGGATTGCAGACCTTCTTGCGCCTCACATTTGATTTGCGCACACCCACTGGCATTGAACGCCGCTCGGTGCTCATGAATGTCTATGATGCAGGCTATACGGGAAGCAGGAATTTTACAACCTTCGACCAAACCGGAATTTTTCTAAGCCCCACAATTGGTGCACGAGCAGTGCTACGATTCAATTTGCCGATGTTGCGCCCTGGCACACTTATCACACGCGCTGAACTGATACTTCGGCGCGATACGCTTTACACACCCATTGAAGCAGGCGACTATCAAGTCGGTGTGGCTTTAGCAACTGCCGATAGACGCGCCAGCACGCGTTTACCTGAACAGCGCATGGTGATAACCAACCGCAGCCAGTATAGCGCAGTTGTAACAGGTGATGTGCAAGAGTGGGCAAATCGACCTGCATCTAATTTTGGATTTCTCTTGCGCAGTATTAGTCCGTCTATTCCGGCGACCGAGGCGGGCAGCATTTCGCCAATTCGTTTCTTTGGCAATCGTGCAGCAGATTCACTCCGCCCACGCCTTATTGTGACGTATGTGGTGAGTGGCTTTTAGAGAAAAGCGACTTGAAGAGAATTTCGGCATCCAGACCTAAAGAAGAATTTTTGGCATAAAACAAATCGGCTTGCTCGCGTTGAGCGGCAGTCGTGGCATGCTGAAGTTCAGCCAAGCTCCATACCCCCGTGCGCCACGTATATGCTCCACTTGACCTCGAGTGTAGTGCACTAACTCCGACCCATGTTTTTTTGCCACGCAGCACTTGCCAGACTTCAGAGAGCGGCTTGGTGCGCCGAATGAGCAAGACAAGTAGCACAAGCGGACAGAGCACCACATCAAAAATCCGTTTGGAGATTTGACGTGCTGGCTGTGAGAGAGAAAGCTCAACATCAACCAATGCGACGGTGTTGGAAAAATCCTCAATAGAGCCTGAACTAATCATGACATCCAACCCGCTTGGCGCAATTCGGCAAGCCACTGGCGTGCGACTGCATTTGGAAATTGCCGTAAGCGCCTCCGTATTGCTAACCTCTGAAGAAACAAACACCAATTCATCAATGCGGTTAATGCGCACGATATCGACAATGTTTTCAAGGCGACCCAAAGTCTGTTCATTAGCAACACCATTGCCCGTGCTGACATAGCCGACAAAATCATAGTTCTTGGAGAGATTGGCTTGCAGTTTTGTGGCAACATCCACTGCCGCAAGACCCGTGCCCACAATAGCTAAGCGGCGTCGCCGAACAAGCGTCCCGCTAAACGCCTTGAGTGCAAGTGTGCGCCAAAGCACGCGCCAGCCGCCAAGAAAAAGCAGGGCACATACAAATGATGCACTAAGCCCAACTCTTGAAAATGCATACTGCTTGAAAAAAAAGGTCAGCGAAGCGTTAATCAGAAATCCAATACACAGCGCAAGCGCAAGCGTCTTGAGCGAATAGAGGCGCGCCGCACGATACTGCCCAAATGCAACCAGCAAGGTAACCCAAACGGCGGTATAAGCTGGCAACACAATGCCTAAAAACTCGGTGGGATAGACCGAAAACTTATAGCGAAAGCCAATAGAGATAGAAAGAATGATAAGCACGAGGTCTAAGAGCGGCACACCAAGCCGCATGAGCAATCGACGCAAAAACGCCAGTGAGGCGCGTAGATAAATTCCCAAAATCAAAATCGCTTCAAAGAGCCGCGAGTAGCGCGAGCGGTAGTGCTTGCGGACAAAAATGAGCATGGCTTCATAAAAGCGTATCACATAATTAAAACTTTCCTTCTTCGTGCTTTCGCCTTTGTAGTGAATGATTTGCGTCTCATGGTAGTAGTAAATTTTCCAGCCAGCTTGCTTAATGCGGTAGCATAAGTCCAAGTCTTCGCCATACATAAAAAATGATTCATCAAACAAGCCCACCTGCTCGAGCACCTCTCGACGGATGAACATGAAGGCGCCCATCAAAGCATCGACTTCATATGTGGCATCAATTGGCAAATAAGTAAGGTTGTATCGAGCAAAGCGGCGGCTCTGCGGAAAAAGTGTAGAAAGACCGATGATTTTGTAAAATGAAACTTCAGGCGTAGGAAAACTGCGCCGACACGAAAGCTGAAATGAACCATCGGCATTGAGTAGCTTGCACCCTGCCGCACCAATCGTGGGGTCTTGCTCCATGAACGCAATCATTTTGCGGAACGTGTCTTCCTGCACCAGCGTGTCAGGGTTCAGCACCAGCACATATCGACCGCAGCATCGCCGCAACGCTTGATTGTTAGCTTTGCTAAAGCCAACATTTTCACGATTGAAAATAAGATGTACATTTGATAGGCATGAAAACTTTGCCATGAGCATGGCTTCTGTACCATCCACCGAGTTGTTATCGACGACGAAAATTTCTGACTCAATGCCTTCAGCCGCTTTCAAAACCGAGCGCAAGCATTGCTCTAAGAAAGTCTTAACATTGTAGCTAACGATAACAACGGAAAGCGTCATGCTTGGGTAAATTGAAGCGCCAAGTTTTTGCAAATTACAACAAAGCATCTCAAGTGTTGCACGCGTGGCGCTCGTGCAAAGCAAATGAATGCAAAGTTATGGAGTAGGATTGCTATAACTTGGTCGTAATGCGGCACGATGCAGTCAGCGCTGAACACGACCGCGCCAAAAAATTGAGCGACTGTGCCACTTCTTAACTTATCGGCATAAACGAATTGACGACAAAGCAAAGCTATAGTAGCATAGAGACATCAGCGTCTAAATTGTTTTTGGTAGCAGGTGAAGCCTCGGCAGACCTACACGGCGCATTTGTCATCCGCCAAACCCTGAAGGCACTGCCACACTTGTACATCTTCGGGATTGGCGGCAAGCATCTGGCAGAACTGGGCATGCGTCAGCTCTACCGCGCTGATGAAGTGAGCGTTGTCGGCTTTCTTGATGTCATAAAACGCTTCAACTTCCTACGTCGCGTGCTGCATGACCTTAAAACTGCCATCATACATGAAAAGCCCGATGCCGCATTACTGATTGACTATCCGGGAATGAATCTGCGGCTGGCGAAGTTTTTGAGTGCGCAGGGCATTCCCGTCATCTACTACATCGCGCCGCAAGTGTGGGCATGGAAAGAAAATCGTGTCGAGCAAATTCGAAAATATGTTTGGCGATTGCTGGTCGTATTTGAGTTCGAGGTAGAGTTTTTTCGCAGGCATGGTATTGAAGCGCAGTTTGTGGGTCATCCGATTATCGAGGAAATTGCGACGCACACACCACCGCCAAAGTCTATCTTCAGTGCAGAGCATGGGCTGGACGGTGCGCAGCGATTTTTGGGACTTTTGCCCGGTAGCCGTAGAAGCGAAGTTGTAGAAATGCTCCCGCCAATGTTGGAAGCCGCAGTACGCTTGGAAAAAGAATTCGGCATGAAGTCCATCTTAGGTACCGCCACGACCATTGACCCAGCACTCTACCATCGCATTCTTGCCACTGCACCAACCGTGCCACTATTTGCAAATGCGTATCAAACCATGGCATATAGCGACCTTGTGCTCGTTACCTCTGGCACGGCAACTTTAGAAACACTCGTCTTCGGAACACCAATGGTGGTGCACTACAAAACCGCACGACTCAACTACGAAATCGGCAAACGCTTGGTCAAGATTAAGAAAATTGCCCTGTCGAACATCATTACCGAAGGACTGGCAGGCGAAAAGAAATTGGTGCCAGAACTTTTGCAAGATGCTGTTAATTCGGAGACCATCTACCAGACCGCAAAAGCATTACTAAGTGATAGTGCTAAAATGCAAGAGATTCGTAATCGCTTGCTTGCCGCACGCTCTAAACTTGGTAGTCTCTCGCCAGCAAATGAAGTGTCGAAGGTGTTGCTTGAAGCACTGATGCGAAAACGAGTGTTGCACAGCCAAGTCTGAGTTTTAACTTTGTAGCAAAAGACTTTTGATAAATCCAAGAAGTGTAATGCCTGAAGCAACTGCTATCTCATCGTCTGTTCCGCATTATCCTACCGAGGGACAGAGCATTCGCCTGCAAAATTTTGATGAAACCGAGTTAGCCTTCAAGCATCATAGCAATCGGAGATTGCGTCAGATGTGGTGGTTGTTTCGGCTGATGAATAACCCCATGCTCAATCAATGGGGCAGTGCAGCGCTTCGGCTAGCGATGCGGTGGCATCTTCCCGTTGAGCCAATCATCAAAGCGACGCTGTTTCGGCAATTCTGCGGTGGGCAAACTATGGAAGAGTGCCAAGCGACGATTGCCCAGCTTGCTCGAGCCAATATCAAAACCATTTTGGACTATGCTGTCGAGGGCGAATCGACGGAAGAAGGGTTTGAGCAGGTTACCCAAACCGTGTTGCAGAACATCGCGCAAGCGAAAGCCAATCCAGCCATACCGTTTGCGGTCTTCAAGGTAACAGGTCTGGCGCGATTCGAGTTGCTCGAGAAGGTCAGTGCCAAAAAGGCGCTATCGAGTGCAGAAGAAGCCGAGTGGCAACGAGTTGAAGCCCGAGTGGCACGCATTGCTGCCGCCGCTGAACAAGCCGCCGTCCCCGTGATGATTGATGCTGAAGAATCATGGATTCAAGCGGCAATTGATGAATTGGCAATGAAGGCGATGCGTCAGCACAATCGGCAGCGTGCGATTGTCTTCAACACAATTCAACTTTACCGGCGCAACCGACTGGCATATCTAAAAGCCTGCTATGCCGAAGCCGAAGCAGAAGGATTCTACTTGGGTGTAAAACTTGTGCGCGGCGCATACATGGAAAAAGAACGCGCACGTGCTGCAAAATTGGGCTACCCTTCGCCCATTCATCATACCAAAGCCGATACCGACCGAGATTACAATGCCGCCATTGATTTCTGTTTGGCACATTTAGACCGAATCGCTTGTTGCGTCGGCACGCACAACGAAGAAAGTAGCTTAAAGCTTGCTAATGCCTTAGAGACTCCAGCTCACCCCAATGTGTATTTTTCACAGCTCTATGGCATGGGCGACCACATTTCCTACACGCTTGCTGCGCACGGATTTAATGTTGCCAAGTATGTACCATACGGTACTGTGCGTAAGGTCATTCCATACTTGTTGCGACGCGCCGAGGAAAATTCAGCTTTAAGTGGCTATGTCAGTCGAGAGCAACGCCTGATAGAAGCGGAAATCGCTCGCCGCCGAAAGGCGAAAAAGTTGTAAGAAAAATCTTCACGTTGCTTAACTTCTCACCATAAGCAACAGAAGATTTGATAAAATTCACCAAAAAAAGCGGATGGGATATTTTTGGCATTAGTTTTGAGCGAGTGTAAGCAAAAACACATTCTGTAATCCAGAAAGCGTCTTTGATAACCTTAAACGAGAAATGAAGTATGCCGCACTCAATTCTTTTTGTGGATGATGAACCCAATATCGTACAGTCGCTTAGCCTCCTATTTGATGACCATAAGGTATTCACAGCCTATAGCGGTTTTGAAGCGTTAGAGATATTCAAGCGAGGTGAAAGCATAGACATCATCGTCAGTGACCAGCGCATGCCCGGCATGTTGGGCGTAGAACTGTTGCGTGAAGTCAAGAACATCAGTCCAAACACCGTACGCATTCTGCTGACTGGCTACTCGGACTTAGATGCCATCATTGAGTCAGTCAACACCGGCGAAATTTTCCGCTACATCAATAAGCCATGGCAAAGCAGCAAGCTCAAGGAGACCATTGCATTAGCAGGGCAGTATGCAGACCGACTGAAGACAATGCCTAAACCAAAAGTAAGCACAACGAGTGCGTCAGCAGGCTTGCTAAATGCACTGGGCGTGAGCCAAGTTCCTGTCACCGCAAAAGACAGCTTGCTGTTCGTTGACCCCAAGCCAGCAAACCTACAAGCCTACAGAAGCGTGCTGGGCGACAAATACGATGTGCATACCGCCGAAAATGCCGCACAGGCGTTCATAGTTTTGAAAGCAAAGCCCATCTCGGTCTTGATTTCTGAAGTAAATCTTCCAGACACAAGTGCCGCTGATTTTCTGGTGGCTATTGCCAATGAGAAGCCCGATGTGGTCACGATTCTCTTGAGCGATAGCCGTGATGCGAGCATTGCTATTCGACTCATCAATGAGGCACAGGTATTTCGCTATCTGGTCAAGCCGATGCAGCGGGAGTTGCTCAAGACCACGGTTGAACTGGCTATTTCACGTCATCAAGAAATTGTCAGCGCGCCGCAGCTCAATACGCGCATATACAAAGGTGTGCCAGAGTCATTGCCACTCTCGCAAAGCGATTCTCGCTCTTTGGAAGAAGCCCTGACCAAGGTGCGTGAGCTAACGAAACTGCGCAAGACTTACTAAGGCAGTAAAGACAAGCAAAACGCGCGCAAAAGTAGCAGGGTGCAAGCAAGTGGTCATGACTTAACTCGGACGTGTCGCACGCCATTATGAAAATGCAATAGCAGTTCATCGCCCGGCTGCGCATCCTGAGCCGAGCCGATAGCACGCCCTTGCTTGAACGCAACGATGTAACCACGCTTCAAAATGTTCCCATGCCCTAACGCTGACAGACGCTGTGTGGCATGGTCAAGCAAGGCTTGGTAAGTGCGCACACGCTCCGTGATACTGCGTGTCAAACGTTCTTCAGCGTAGTCGAGGCGCTGTAGCAGTGTGGCAAGCTCACGCTTAGGGCGATTAAATGCATAACTGTTGACAATAGAATCAATGCGCGCAATGTGCTGACGAATGTTGGTCTGAAGTGCGGAATTAAGAGACTGCATGAGCGCCTCTATGTCTTCTAAAATTTGCTTGGCAGGTGGGGCGACAATCTCCGCCGCCATGGAAGGTGTGCTGGCACGGACATCGGCGGCATAGTCAGCAATCGTAAAGTCCGTTTCATGCCCGACGGCGCTGATAATCGGAATGTCCGAACGGCGGATTTCATACGCCAATGCCTCACTATTGAATGGCCAAAGGTCTTCGATAGAGCCACCTCCACGCGCTAAAATCAGGACATCAGGGCGCGGATGCCAGCGATTAAAACACTGCACGCCAGCGATGAGCTCTTCTACAGCCCCTTCGCCCTGCACCCGCGCAGGATAGAGCATCAATTGCGCAGCAGGATAACGGCGCGCCAGAATCTTTTTGATATCCTCAATCACGGCACCTGTTGAAGAGGTGATAATACCAATGCGTTCAGGATAGCGCGGCAGAGGACGCTTCAGCGCTTCATCAAATAGCCCTTGAGCATTTAATTTTTCAAACAGACGCAAAAACTCTTGCTGAAGATAACCCTCGCCTACAGGCTTAGCAGTGATGCAACTGATTTGATATTTGCCTTGCGGCGCATAGACCTGCAACTCACCTTCAACAACAAGTTCAAGGCCATCTTCAATATCGAACGACAGCCTATCGGCGTAGGAACGCCACATCACCGCACTAATTTGCGCCGCAGCATCTTTGAGCGTGAAGTAAAAGTGTCCAGAACTGTGGCGCTTGAAATTCGATACCTCGCCACGCAGTCGCACATAGCCAATGCCAGTTTCCAGCATCATCTTGATGCTCGCAGTAAGCTCGCTCACCGAAAGGACTTCATCGTCTATCATGCTCAGCGGGTTGTATGGATAAAACAGTTTGGTTAAGTTAGTGCAATGTAACATCAATCAAGAAAAGTTGAGCCGCATGTCTTCAACATTGAGTGTCATTGCCAAATCACTTGCACCAGCACTCTCCGTACCAGAGACCAAAATCAATGACTGGTTAAAAGTCGTGATGTACCGAGCGTGTGAAGAGCTTTTGCTTTCAGGCGCAGTGTATCTGTCAGGCATAGGGACATTCCGTAAAGCACATGTTGCATCACGACCAACAGAGCAGAACGGAGAGATGTGGTTACTGCCGCCACGCTATACCGTTGAACTGCTCACCGACTCGGATGACAGCAGTGGTGGACTGCTCTACGATGAAGCTCTCGATTCACTGGGAGTAGATGATGAGACAGCAGAGAAGTTGTCTATGGGATTTGCCACGGCAGTTCAAAAGACTTTGGAATTCAAGGGGCAACTGGCGCTCGAACCGTTAGGCACGCTCACGCTGACAGGCAAAGACCTAACACTTCAACCTTCAGAGTGGCTACTGGATTTGCTCAATAAGCCGTATCAAGAACTTGTAGCCATATCACTCTCGGAGAAACAGCCTCACCAAGCGTTACCAGAACAGCCAGCATTAGCCAAGCAGACACAAGAGAAAACCGATTTGACTGATGTAAAACCGATAGCGCCGGAACCGAAGACAGAAGCACCTACTACCACAGCACAATCTCTCTCGCCACCCCCAAAAGTGCAAAGTGCTGAGTTTAACCCAGCAGACTTTGGCTTGGACAGCGGGACACTGCAACAGAAGAGTGAAAACAGAATTTTTATTGAGCAATCTGGGTTGCTGGCGGACATAGAGGCAAAGTCTAATAAATCTGAAAAGAAGAAAAGCTTATTTCAGCCGCCAATTCCAATTTCCGACGACGAAATCAGCAACTTTCTGCTGCGCGACACACAAGAACCAGCTATAGGTAGCGAAACACCATCTGCAGAATCACTCTCTACTGAATCGCAGATACCAGCACCACCGCCAAAAGTACCAAAAGAAGGTATTGGAAAAGGTACGGTCATCACACTCATTATTGTAGGCATTGCCGTGGTGGCGATTATTGTGACATTTTTCTTTGTCTCACGAAGTTTGCGAACATTTCCCACTTCAAGCACCGCACTAAAAAGCCCAGCAGCAACGACAACATCCGAAGCTAAAAAAACCATTGCCGGACAAAACACTGAACCTGCTTCTGAAACAGCAAGTCCAAAGAAAGAAGAAACACCAAAGCAGAACGAGGGCACAGAAAATCTGGTAGCCAGCAAGCCCGTAGAAAAATCTGATGGTACCAAACCGCCAACTCCAACACCGACAAATCCAAAAGAGGCAACACCAAGTGTGGCAACACCTGAACCCAGTAGCACTCCAAGCAACTGGCCACCTGAACTGTCAACGCCAGTTGTCGAAGCCAAGGGCGGTTGGTGTATTGTGGTTGCCTCACGTCCAAGCGAAGCAGAGGCTTTGGAAGTGGCAAATACATTTGCTCAAAAAGGGTTTAATGTTAGCATCAAGCCACGCACGGTCAATGGCGAACTGCGCTACCGAGTGCGAGTTGGACAGTTTGCACAGCAAAATGAGGCTCTGAAAGCCATCAAACAGTATGCAACACAATTGCCAAAAGGGGCATTTCTTGACAAAATTCAGTAACCTTAAGTAACCGTTCTACTTGCCAGAGTAGAAAAAAGGAGAAGTAGCTATGGCTCAAAATCCTGCATTGACCAGTGATGAACAATTCTCCCATCTTTTTACGCTGCTGCGAGAAAGTGAGGGTAACAAAAGTGATAAAAGCGATGAAAATAATCTGCATCCGCAGACCATGTGCCCAGCCTTCGGCGGCTTGCGCGTGGTAACGCGTATCGACGGTGCTCAAGTCTGCATGGCAACCGACAAAGGCTGTATGTATGGTCTCACGTTTGTAACACACTTTTATGCCGCCCGCAAGTCCATTGTCTCGCCTGAAGTCATGTCGACGCAATTAGCCAGCGGAAGCATCATTAATGATTTGCGTGCAACGATTGAAGAAATTGCCAAAGACCCAACAATTCGCTTGATTCCTGTGGTCAGTTTGTGCGTGGCAGAGACGGCTGGCTTAGCTGAAGAGCTCTTGCCAAAGAAAGTCGGCAATGCCGAGGTCGTGCTGGTGCGTTTGCCCGCCTACCTGATTAAATCTCATCCTGAAGCCAAAGACATTGCATTAGAAGCCCTGCTCAAACGCTTAGCAAACTTTTCACAAAAGCGTGAAAAATCTATCGTAATCGTTGGCGAAATTTTCCCGCTCGACGCCATGGCAATTGGTGCAGTCTTGCAGCGCATCGGTGTAGAATCGGTCATTACACTGCCTTCGCAGCACATTGATGATTTCATTGAGGCTGGCGGGGCAAGTGCAGTGGCTGTGCTGCATCCCTTTTATGAACAAACAGAAGAGTTTTTTAAGACAAAGGGTCTGCCCATCATCTCAGGTAATCCGGTCGGCGCACAGTCCACTTACAGATGGATAAAGAGCGTGGGTGAAGCACTTCACTTAAATGAATCTTTGGTAGAAGAAGTTGCCCAAGAAGAAAAAGCCAAAGTCAAAGCGGCAATTGAAACAAACCGCTTAAGTGCTACCATCATCGTTGCCGGTTATGAAGGCAATGAGTTTCCGTTGGTACGCTTGCTGCTGGAGGCTGGAGCAAATGTGCCCTATGCCTCTACATCGATTGCGCACACTGCATTAGGCGATGATGACCACAAACTGCTCACTATGCTGGGCACCGATTTGCGCTACCGCAAATACCTTGAAGAGGACCGTCGTGCCGTCTTGCAATACAAGCCAGATTTGGTCATTGGCACCACATCGCTCGATAGCTATGTCAAAGAGTTGGGCATACCTGCCGTGTATTACACCAACATCGTCTCCTCGCGCCCGATTTACTTTGCGCAAGGTGCAAGCGCAATGCTTCAACTGATGCACACACTGTTAGGAAAACGTGCAGCATATCAAAAGATGAAAGCGTTCTTCGAGGGATAAGCAACCAAAGCTACAACCTGACCTTTTGGGATGCACTTGCAAGAGACGCTGATGTGCGAGTGTATGCCAGAGAAAAAGCGGGGTTAGCGCAAACTCCATAGGAAGAGCGAAAACAGCACTTCGCTTGCCACAAAGCCAATAAGCATTGCTGAAGAGAAGGAGATATTCATGCGCAGCACAAGTTGATAGACAAAGTTGGCAACAACCAGCAGCGCAGAGGCGAAAATAACTGCCATCACTGATGACCCTTCACGCGTGTGTGGAATGCCAATACTGAATCCGTCCGTCACGCTGTAAAGCAGCGCAAAGGCAGAAGTAAAATTGAACAGTGCCGAACCTAAAAGCAAGTAAGAAAACAGGCGCAGCTCTTTCTGTGAAAAGCGAGCAACGGGCATTTCATTCTCCTTCATCTTGTTCATCTTGCGTTCTGCATTCATAAGTTAGAAAGCAAAGCGTTTGCGGAAGGTAAAAAGTTTTTTGAACGCAACACATCGTCAGCCCGAGGGTTATCAAAAAAGTCGTATTTTTTCTATAGGTTTGACAAGAGAAAACTTCATATCACAACTGATTGAGGCGGCTATGGATGCAAGAAAAATTTTAATCTTCGACCGCGTAGGGCTATCTGCTGAAACCATACAAGATGGCCTAAAAAAAATGCAATATGCATTCGAGTATTTTTCTCCTCGTCAAGCTGAACAGCATCTTAAGACGCTGGGCACATCATTTCATCTAACCCCAATCTTGATACTGGTGGATGTAACAATGCTGCACCGCATCAAGGAAATTATCCCATCAAGTTTGGCTAAAATGTTTGCGCTGGCAGCAGTAGGATTGCCTGAAGAATTCGAAGCCTTTGGAGATTTTGGCACACTGGTCTACAAGCATCATCTGATTGATATACTGGAAATTCCAGTGAGCCCAATACGCTTTAACCTGCTTTTGCAACGTGCTCAAGTGCACTTCCAAGAGCAGGATCGCCAACAGCTCTTACGCCGAGAACTCTCCGAGCAGCGCGAAGAATTAGAAAAGCTCAAAGATATTGGCATTGCTCTATCGAGCGAGCAGGATATTACGCGTCTCTTGGAAATGATTCTCTCCATTAGCATGGAAATTACTGGCGCAGATGCTGGCAGCCTCTACATCATAGAAGAAATTCCGGGAGTGGAGTTCAACCGCGAGAATTACCTTGCTAATAAACAATTGCGCTTCAAGCTAGCTCAAAATATCAGCCGTGAAGTGCCATTCAAAGAGTGGACAATGCCGATTACGCCTAACAGCATCGTAGGGTATGCGGCAATCTCGCATGAACCGCTCAACCTCCCAGATGTGTATCATCTGCCAGAGCGTGTCCCGTATAGCTTCGGCGGTCGAGCCTTTGACCTATCTATTAACTACCGCACAAAATCCATGCTGACTGTCCCCATGCTGAATCGCGATAAAGAAACCATCGGCGTGATTCAGCTCATCAACAAAAAACCTGATTTCCGCATTGTGCTGCCCGACCCGCAAGACGCTGTAAACTACATCATCCCCTTCACACGCAAAGATGAATCATTTATCTACGCCTTAGCCTCGCAAGCCGCAGTGGCGTATGAAAACCGATTGCTCTACGACAGCATTAGAAATCTGTTTGAAGGCTTTATTCGAGCGTCCGTTACAGCCATTGAATCAAGAGACCCCACCACATCTGGACATTCAGAGCGCGTCGCCATCTTAACCGTTGGTATCGCTGAAGCGGTCGACCAAATAGAGACAGGCGTTTTCAAAAATGTCAAATTCTCCAAGCGCGACCTTGAGGAAATTCGTTATGCATCTCTGCTGCATGACTTCGGCAAAATCGGCGTGCGAGAGCGCGTGTTGGTGAAAGCCAAAAAACTGTACGATTATGAGATGCGCTCTATCAAAGAGCGATACGCACTTATCAGAAAAGCTATTGAACTCAAATACACTAAGCAAAAGCTGTTCTACCTTCTGGAACGCACTCGTGCCGAAGTTGAGCCAGAGCTCAAACGCTTAGACAAAGAAATGGCAGAAAAACTATCCGAGCTCGATAGCTTTTTAGAATTCATTATCAAGACCAATGAGCCAAGTATCTTGCGCTCGGAAGGATTTGGTAAGTTGAAAGAGATTCAATCCAGAGTCTTTATCTACAATGAAGATGAGATCTATCCATACCTTTTGGAAAGCGAAGCCAGCCGACTAGCAATTCCAAAAGGAAGTCTCGATGAATATGAACGGCGCGAAATTGAATCGCATGTTACCCACACCTTCAATTTTCTGAAAAATATCCCTTGGACAAATGACCTGCGGCGCGTGCCTGAAATTGCCTTCGCACACCACGAAAAACTCGATGGAACAGGCTACCCGCGCAAAGTCAAAGCCGAAGCCATTCCGCTGCAAGCTCGCATGATGACCATTTCAGACATTTATGATGCACTAACGGCTCAAGACCGTCCCTACAAACCCGCAGTGCCAGTAGAAAAAGCCTTAGACATTCTTCACTACGAAGTGAAAAGCGGAAAAATCGATAGAGATCTCTTCCATGTATTTGTAGAAGCTAAAATTTTTGAGAAAGTCTCGCCTGTAGCATCGCAGTTATCCTAAGGTAGAGGAAGCGTAACACAATGTGTGCTGATGTGATAAGCGCAGGCGGAGATATGTGTCAAGCAAGAGATGTCTTCCACTTGATATTGCAACCGACAGAAGGCTTTTGCTCAAGCAATATGGTGCGACCTGCCAAAAGGTCATCCATAGCGGTGCAAAGGTCTTTGCCCGTAACTGGAATGCCGTTACCAGGACGTGAATCATCAAACTGCCCACGATACGCCAGTTTCAAAGCTGAATCAAAAAGAAAGAAATCAGGTGTGCAGGCCGCATCATAAGCGCGAGCGACCTCTTGGCTTTCATCATAGAGGTAGGGAAATACATATCCCCAACGAAGAGCAACTTCCCTCATGTTCTCGGGAGAATCTTCAGGATATGCCGCAATATCGTTGGAGTTGATGGCAATGAAAGAAACTCCCTTTGCCGTGTAGGTTTTCGCCACTTGTGCCAGCACGCTTTGAATATGCTGAACATATGGACAATGATTGCAAATAAACATGACAAGCGTGGCCTTGTCAGATTTTAGCTCCGAAAGCGAAAGCATCTTGCCCGATACAGCATCTGGCAGCGTGAAATGAGGTGCAAACGTGCCAAGTGGCAACATGGTAGAGTATGTCAGCGCCATATCGCTTAAAAAGTTAATTGAAATTGCCTATAGCCTTTGTGAATCGTAAAAAATCCGCAAAAAGATAACCAAAATAAAGCATGTGCGTTGAAAGCATTTTCACTAAATTTAGAATGAACCCTTGTTCACACAAAGTTTTCACGGATGAAATTCGGTGTTGCTGTACTCATGTTGCTAAGCTTGAGTGTATGTGAGGGCTGGGTACAAGAACAAATAAAATCTGGGGCCGATAGTCTGCTGCATGCTCTCACTCAGGCAAAAGACACGGCACGCGTAGAAATCCTTCACAGATTAGTACGCTACCATTGGCGCAATGAGCCTGATAGTGTGATACACTACGCCCAAGAAATGCTCTTGCTCTCCCAATCCTTACGCTACACACTGGGCATGGCACATGCCTATAATGCCATAAGTTATGTCTATGAACGCCGCGCCGATTTCCCCAAAGCAATGGAGAGCCGCTTGCATGCACTCGAGCTCTATGAAGCTCTCAAAGACAAAAACGGCATCGCTTGGTGCTATCACAGTCTGGGGAATATCAACGACTATCAAGGCAAATACGACTTGGCAATTGACTATCATCTCAAAGCACTCAAGCTGCGCGAAGAGATTCAAGACCAAAAAGGTGTGCTATGGTCACTCAATCGTATCGGGGATTGCTTTGCCAATCAAGGCAAACATGAGCTGGCGTTGCAGTATCGCTCCAGAGCACTGGCACAAGCAGAAGAAATCGGCTTGGAAGATGGCATCTGTTCAGCTATGACGGGTGTGGCAACAAGTTATCTTCGGCTCTCACGCTACACGGAAGCCAAACAATATGCGCAGAAAGCCTTAGCACTATCGGAAAAACTCGGCGATAAACGCTACACCGACCTTGCTCTCACCGCACTGGGCGAAAGCGAATTGTATGAGCATAACTATGAAAAAGCACTCTCATATTTTATGAGAGGACTGAAAATCCGTCAGGACATGCAGATACAGAACTATGTGGCAGAATCCTTGGAGCGAATCAGTAGAACTCTGTTTTTGCAAAAAAAACATGATGCGGCACTTCAATACGCCTTGCGCTCTCTTGAAACAGCAGCAAGTGTGCAGGCACGCAACGAAGAAAAAAACGCATACCAACTGCTCTACGAAATCTGCCGTGAAAAGGGCGATTACCGTGTGGCGCTGAATTACTTTGAAAAATTCGCGGCACTGAAAGATTCCTTGCTCTCATTAGAAGCACAAAAACGCATTGCAGAATTAGAACTCCATCTCGAGAATGAGCGCAAAGACCGTGAAATTGAAGCCCTGCAAAAAGACCGCGAAGCAAAACTGCTGACGCAGCGTCTACTGGTCGCATTAGCCATACTTTCGCTGATGATTATCGTGCTGATTGCATTAGGATACCGTCAGAAAGCGCGCAAAAATGAAGAGCTCTCCGAACTAAATGCTAAGCTGAACGAAGCGCGCCAAAAAGCTGAAACCGAGCGACAAGCTGCCGAGCAAGCTAACCTGTTCAAAACAGAGTTGCTGGGAATTGCCGCGCACGACTTGCAAAATCCACTACAAAGCATCATAGGCTTTGCCATGCTCATTGCAGAGAAAGTGGAAAATCAGCCTGAAACTAAATCCATGGCAGAAACAATTACACGCTCGGCGCAGCGCATGCTGGGTATCATCACAGACCTGCTAAAAACCACAGCAATAGATAGCAGTTCCATCGTGCTGGAAAAATCTACCATAGACCTTAGCGCGTTGCTGCACACCGTAGTCGAGAACAACCAGCAACTGGCGCAACGCAAATCGCAGTGCCTTGAAGTAAGCCTTGAACCGCAGCTTCTTGCAGAAGTCGATAGCAGACGCATGTATGAGGTCTTTGAAAATCTTCTAAGCAATGCCATCAAATACTCTCCGGAGGGAAAAACTATCTGGGTAAGTAGCTATAGAGTAGAAGAGCATGAAACAAGCAAAGAACAGGTCTATGCCAATAGGCTGCGCGTGACAATTAGAGATGAAGGACAGGGGCTGACAAAGGATGATATGCAAAAAGTCTTCGGCAGATTCCAACGCTTATCAGCACGCCCTACTGGTGGAGAAAGCTCGACTGGCTTGGGGCTCTCCATCGTCAAGAAAATCGTCGAGTTGCATGGCGGCAAAGTCTGGGCTGAATCCGAAGGTAAAAACAAAGGAAGTACTTTCTTTGTCGAGCTCCCAGCAGCAGTGGCAGCGGTGCCACAGCTTTCTTCAGAAAGAAAAGTCAGCCCTGCAATGAAAAATGCCTAAATCAATTGTCACAAGCCAGCCTGAAAAGAGCAGAAGGTTGTATAGGAAAGAATGCACAGCAGGGCAGGAATGGATATGCACGAGTTGCTATTTTCATGAAAACACAGTAACTGCGAATGGCGCTTCAGGAAAAAGATATTATTGCAACGCTAAAGGCATGGGTAGAAGAACACAGACGACCATTTACGCTCAACGATGCGGCGGCTGGCACGGGCATAGCTGTGCAAGATTTGGTGCATGCCTTTGATAAGCTGATAGAAACGTATCATTGCCGTGTGCGAGCCACAGCACAGGGCGATGTGATTTACGACTTCGGCGGCTCGCTCCGTCGCCGCCATGCAAAAACAGTAACCGAAGTCCTTTGCGAGATTCTGGAGGTCGTATGGAAAGGCTTTCAAGTCCTCTATAAAGTGTGCACGGCTTTAGTGATGATGATTTATTTCGGCGTGTATGTAACCATTCTTTGCCTTATGCTGATTGCACTCTCATCGTCAAGCAAGCGTGGCAGAAAAGAAGTTTTCCCGAGTCTGGGTGAGATTGGAAGGGTATGGGATTACCTTTTTGGTTTAGCAACCAAAACTGATGAAAACGGAAAAAAATTTCTGACTTCAGTCTACGATTTCGTGTTCGGTCCGCCGAGCAAGCAACCCGATAAACTGAATAATGAAAAGGAGCTGGCTGCCTTTCTGCGCAAGAAAAAGGGCATAACGGTTGGCGCCGAGTTGCAAGCCCTTGCTGGCTGGAGCACCGACCAAATGGAAGAATTTCTGGCGATGTATGCCGCAAAATTCCATGGGCAACTGAAGGTCAGCGAAGACGGCGTGCTTTATGCCGAATTTGATGAACTGTTGCGTGGCAAAGTAGAAAATGACAAAACCCCAGTCGTCTATTACTGGGATGAAGACGAGCCCAAATATCTTTGGACAGGCAATAAGGTCTTACGCAACCTTGGTATCGTATCGATGAATGCGTTTAACCTGCTGATGTCGTTTCTTGTGCTGAAGTCAGATGGAACACTCTTTGACCTGACACCTACGCTATGCATTGTATTGGGATGGGTGCCATTTACCTACTCTGTGCTGTTCTTTGTGATTCCGCTGGTGCGTGGGATATGGATACTCAAAAAACAGTATGAGCGTCATCGAGCTCATATCCGCCGTCGTGTCATGAAGGCAGTCTTTGAAAAACAAGCCACTCCAAAAACGTTGGAACAAATTGAACAGCTTGTGAATGTCAACCCCGATATGGAAAGGCTATCGAGAAGGACTATCCAGAAAATGATGGATAAATTGCTCATTGAGTTACGTGGCAAACTGGAAGCCGATATGTCAGATGGCAAGATCCGCTATGTATTTGAGCGGATTCATCAGGAGCTCGAGACGGTGCAAACCTTGCGCAAACAGCGTCAAGTGAACCGAGACTTAAGTGATGTGATTTTAGATTCAGAGGCATAACACCATGAGCCACCTACATAACGAAGAGCGGCAGACAACCGACCACGAGCCCGTGCCAGAACTCTGGTGGGGCTGGAAAATCACCAATTTCTTGCCAATTTTGTTAATTCGTGCTTACAAACTGATGCTTTCTCCTTTTTTGGGCGGAAGTTGCCGCTTTGAGCCAAGCTGTTCCAGCTATGCGCTGGAGGCATTTCAAACGCATAACTTCTTTGCAGCGTTTTGGCTAACGCTGTGGCGTATTTTGCGCTGCAATCCGTTTGTCAAAGGCGGCTTTGACCCTGTGCCAAAGCCACATTCACACAAGCACTGACAACATCATAAAGCAATGGATAGAAACACACTCATCGGCTTTTTACTAATTGGACTCATCTTTATCGTCTGGTTTCAACTTCTGACACCCACGCCGCCACCAAAGTCGCCAAAACCCAAGGCGCTGGATTCTGCGGCATTAGCATACGCCGATTCTGTGGAAAAAGCCCTGTCACAGAAAAATCTGGCTATGCAGAAAGTCGGAGAGTTTGCCCGAGTAATGGAAGGCACTGCCGACACCCTGACGGTGGAAACAGACCTCTTTACCGCCAAGCTCTCCAGCAAAGGCGCAACGCTCATCTCGTTTGTGCAGAAAAAATATCTGGATTGGGAACGCAAACCCTTCGATCTCATCACGGCAAAAGATGGCGCACTCTCCTTACTGTTTGAGACCACTGATGCACGCCAATCCGTAGTCAATACCAACGACCTGTATTTTACGCCAAAAGTGCAAGAGCGAACCTTCAAGCTCAGCAGCTCACAATCGGCCACCATTCCTTTTGAGGTAGAACTCGAAAACGGCAAGCGCATCAAAATTACCTACACCTTCACAGGTAATAAGTATCAAATTCGCTACCAAACGGAACTGGTTGGCGTCAGTCAATTGGTGCGCGGCGCCAATTACCAAATCTCTTGGAATGGCGGATTAGCGCATTCCGAAAAAGATGAATTGGAAGAAGCCAATAGCTCATATGCTCATGCCTACTTCAATGGCTCATTGGAAAAATTAGATGCCGATAGTAAAGACAAAGAGTTCAAGTTGCAGCCTGACGGTTCAACAAAGTGGGTATCTGTGCAGAGCAAGTATTTCCTTGCAGCCATTCTTGCCGATGAAGCTGCTGAGGGTGCGTATTTGCAAGGCAGGCGCATTGTCAAAGATGATAAGCATGTCTTCGAAGATTACACTGTGGCGCTCAAGCAAAGATTGCCACTCAATCAAGACGTGGTGCAAAACGGCTTTACGCTCTACATCGGTCCGCTGGATTATGTCTTGGTGCGTGAAGCCGGTTCAGACCTAGAGAAGACAATGGATTTCGGTTGGGAATGGATAACGCGCCCATTTGCGGAATGGATTATCCTACCCGTGTTCAATCTGCTCGAGCGCTTTATTCCCAATTATGGCTTGATTATCATCATCTTTGCACTGCTCATCAAGCTGGTCACCTACCCGCTGACGGTAGCCTCGACAAACTCCATGAAAAAGATGGCGCAGTTGCAACCGCAAATTCAAGAAGTGCAAAAAAAGTATGCGGATGACCCCGTCAAGCTGCAAAATGAATTAGGGAAAATTTACAAGGAAGCCGGTGTTAATCCATTAAGCGGTTGCCTGCCCGTATTGCTGCAAATGCCACTGCTCTTTGCCATGTTCTATGTGATTCGCTCCTCTATTCAACTGCGGCAAGAAAGTTTCCTTTGGGCAACCGATTTGTCGACCGTCGACGCCATTATCCCCTTACCCTTCAGTATTCCGCTCTATGGCTCACACATCGCTATCTTCCCAATTCTGATGGCTATTACTACCTACTTCCAACAAAAACTGACGCCAACCACAGCACCGCCTGAACAAACCAAGATTTTCAATATCATGCTGCCACTCATGCTCTTGCTTTTCTTCAACAATATGCCGTCAGGACTGGGGCTATATTACCTCATGTTCAACGTGTTTAGCATTGTGCAGCAGCTGTATGTCAGTTGGCAGGCAAAACGCAACCCAGCACCAGTGGGCTCTAAGCTGGCACCAGCACCAAAGGTTGCGCAAGATGCCACTAAGAAAAATCCAAAGAAAAAAGCCAAAGTCAGCTAAATGAAATTCAGCGATGCTATTGCACACCAAGTTAAAGAATCATGCTCGATGCACTCTATCGGTTTGATGTTTGGCTGTTCCAGCTCATCAATGAGGGTATAGGGCAGCCCTATCTCGATACACTCATGCTGTTTGTAACAGACTTCAAACGCTCGTGGGTGGTGGCAGCATTCGCATCACTCTATCTTATCTTCACGCGCCGAAGAGAAAGTATGCTGCCCCTAGCACTGTGCCTGCTGGCGATTGCTGTAGCAGACCAGATGGCATCAGGTGTGCTCAAACCTCTGGTGCAGCGAACTCGTCCCTGCTTTGAACTCGAGCACGTGCGGTTGCTATTAGACCAAACGCGCTCATTTTCGTTTGCTTCGTCGCACGCCGCAAACACTGCTGCCGTAGCCACAGTGATGTGGATGTTTCTCTCAAAATCCAGTTTGCCCGACAGGGGTATGGCATGGGGATTGGTAGTATTTTCATTTCTATCTGGCTACTCGCGTGTCTATGTGGGAGTGCATTATCCGCTCGATGTGCTGGCAGGATGGGGCATTGGAGTAGGCGCAGGCACGCTGACCTATCTATGCGTAACTTTTGTCTGGAAAAACTACCTTAGCACACCGCTGAAAAACTTGGTAATATCCGAAAAACCTCAAAAGCAAGCGACGACAAACGAGAAGTAAATCCCCACTGAAGAATGACTTCTCACAATGGAAAACTCTTCACGACTGACATACCTTAATGATATAACGGATGAGGCATTGAACGAACTTTGGCAAAACTGTTTTGCTGGACAGGACAATATTAGCCATATGAATGCCTATGTTCCGTTACTCAGCAGTGGCAATTAAATGACTTTTTAACAAAACAATGCGGTTACAAGGCTTAGTTAATGAAAAGAAATGCTGAACAAGATTGAGTGTGCCGTGCTAAAAATCCGCTACTACGCCATGCTACCAAACGTTTAGCTCATTTTGGTAAAGAACTAAAACTATGTCAAGAAAAATATTGATTGGACTTGGAGTAATTGTAGGACTTTTGTTGTGAATAGGTGCATTCGGGATTTATTATGTCTTGCCAAATGAAAACAAGATTTTAAACTTCATCAAAAACAACCCAGATAAATCGTCAGTCATGTTGCTATTGTCACTTTTCGCAAGTGGGCAACTTTTTCAACTTAATATCCCTAAGTTCAAATTGTGGATATTGCCGTAGCTCAAAGCGCTGACCAACGTAGTGGCAAATGCGTCGGAAATAGTGCATCTCATCTTGTGAAACAAATGTAATGGCATCGCCCGTAGCAAAAGCGCGTCCCGTGCGCCCAATGCGATGCACATAATCTTCAGCAAAGGTTGGCATATCGAAGTTAATGACATGTGAAATGCCATTAATATCAAGCCCGCGCGCCGCAATATCGGTAGCAACCAAAACCTTGTAATGCTTCTTGCGGAATCCCTCTAAAGCACGTTGCCGTTGTGCTTGAGTGCGATTAGAATGAATCGCCACAGCCGTAACCCCACGACGCTCTAAATGATGAGCAAGCGTATCCGCCCGATGCTTAGTTCTGAGAAAAACAAGCACGCTATCCATCTCCACCGTATCAAGGATGTGAAACAGGAGCGCTAACTTCTGCTCTGACGCAATGGTATAAAAGTATTGCGCAACCGAATCTGTCGCAGAGCGAGAGGGACTGGCTTCTACAATCTTTGGCTGGCGCTGAACCGTTGTAGCAAGCGCACGAATGCTATGGGACATTGTTGCGGAAAAAAGCAAAGTTTGACGCTCTGATGGAGCGGCAGCAATAATTTTCTTCACATCATGAATAAACCCCATATCCAACATGCGGTCAGCTTCATCGAGTATGAGCATTTGAACATGCGATAGGTCAAGGGTGCCGCGCTGAAGATGGTCGAGCAAGCGTCCGGGTGTGGCAATGAGAATATCTACGCCACGTCGCAAATGTTGAACTTGCTTATGCATGTCGGCGCCGCCGTAAAGCGCGGCGGAGTGAAATTTCATGAACCGCCCGTAATTTTTAACTGAGGTCTCAACTTGCATAGCTAACTCGCGTGTGGGCGTCAAAATCAGCGCCCGAATGATGCGACGCGTCGGCGGTGGGAGAGAAGCCAGCAAATTAAGCATGGGCAGAACAAATGCCGCAGTTTTGCCTGTGCCTGTATTTGCTAACCCAATGACATCATGACCGCGCACGGCAAGTGGAATCGCTTTGGCTTGAATATCGGTAGGCGTTGTGTAGCCTGTGGCAAGAATGCCTTGCACCAGCGCATCGGCAAGACCAAGTTGTGAAAATGACATACCTGATAAGTTTTATGCAAGACGCGCTGATGAAGTGACATGGAACAGAAATAATGCAGACAACGGGGGCTGTAATCCAGTAGTTTGACTGCTTCACTGCCGCACCTGCAACTCTGCAGCTTACGGCAACATGCTCACCGAAAAGCGAGTCTTTTCGTTAGAAAGCCCAAAGATAAAGTAAATTTCGAGAATTCCCATAGCCTCACCATGAAAAGTGCAAGCCATAATCAGCACAGCACGTTTAGACGACCTCCACACGGGATTGGTCGCCCAGCATGAAACGATTGGTCTTGGGCTTTTTGGTAGCGCTCACAATTTGCACATCATTGCCTAAGAGGCTCTCTTCGATACGGATGCCAACATCTTCAATGCGGCAATTTTTTAGCACAATGCTAAACTCAATTTCTGACTTCTTGATGAAGCAGTCGTCGTAGATAGATGTAAAAGGTCCGATGTAGCTATCCTTGATAAGGCAATTTTTCCCAATGATGCATGGTCCGCGCAGCACACTGTTTTGAATCTTTGTGCCCTTGCCAATGACCACCTTGCCAGTTACAGTTGAATCCGCATCTACTTCGCCTTCAATGCAAGTATGCTGATTTTCCAACACAAGCCGATTGGCTTCAAGCAAGTCAAACGGCTTGCCCGTGTCTTTCCACCAACCCGTAATTTCCGAGTAAGTAACACGATAGTTTTTTTCAATGAGGTATTGGTGAGCATCAGAGATTTCAAGTTCGCCACGTGCACTGGGCGAAATGGCATGAACAGCCTCAAAAATGCACTCATCATAAAGATAGATCCCCGCCACAGCGTAATCTGACTTTGGCTTTTTGGGTTTTTCCTCAATAGAGATAATGCGTCGCCCCTTGAATTGAGGTACCCCAAAACGTTCAGGGTCTTTGACCTTGGCGAGCGTAAGATGACAATTGGAGCGCTGGGACTGGAATTCATCAATGAAACGCTTTACCCCGCCAACTAACATGTTATCGCCCAAATAGAAGATAAAGGGCTCATTCTTGATAAAATCTTGAGAAATTTTGACGGCGTGTGCTAACCCCAAAGGCGCTTCTTGCGGAATGTAAGTGATTTTTACACCAAAGGCTTTCCCGGAACCAATCGCCGACTCGACATCTTTGTTTTTGGCATTGGTAATAATTCCCACATCCTTGATACCAGCATCTGCAACTGCCTCAAGGGCGTAGTGCAGCATCGGTTTGTTGGCAATCGGAATCAAATGCTTGTTCTGCGTGTAGGTGATAGGACGCAGACGCGTCCCATGCCCACCTGATGTAATCAATGCCTTCATGGAATTGAACCTGGAGTCAAACGGTTTGAAGTTAGGTTAGAACACTCTAAATGCATCCTCAATAAGTTCAATGACGGGCTCAAGCCCGCCAAGAGAAATGGCTACCACATCAAAGCGATAGGAGACATCCGCCGAGTTGCTGGTACGAATGTAACACTCTGCAGCCTTTGCAATTTCACGCTGCTTAGATTTTGTAACTGCCTCAGCTGGATGACCAAAGTTAGTCGTACGCCGAGTTTTCACTTCAATAAATGAGATAACTTTCTCTCGCTGTGCGATGATGTCAATTTCATTTTTACCGCACCGATAGTTTCGTGCAAGAATCTCAAAACCCTGTGCTTTAAGAAATTTAGCCGCATAGTCCTCGCCAGAGCGACCAACAGCATGATTATGACGATTCACTTTTGAGCTTTCCATAACATCACCAATCCGACAGCTAAAAACAGTAAGTTTGGAAACCATGCCGCAAGCCAAGGGGGAATCTCACCTTTGTAGCCTAAGGTTGCAAATGTTTGCTGTAAGCCAAGGTAAATAAACCCAACCAAAATACTAATGCCAGCTTCCAGTGCAAGACCACTGCGTTTTTTGGCCGCAGATAGCGGTACGCCAATTAGTACAACAATCAAGCAAGCCACAGGAAAGGCAATTTTGCTATGGTACTTCACCAGAGCTTCATCAACGGCCTCGAAGCCGCCGCGCTGGCGTTTTTCAATAAACATGCGATGGTCAGGCAATGTAAGCAAATCCAGTGCTGAAGTGTTCTCGCGTAAGTCGCGCAGCGTAAATGAAAAAGTGAGGGTATCGACCGTTTTCTCAAAAGAGTAAAATTCAGGCTCGGCAAAAAACTGACGACAAATGGCATCCTGCAAAACCCAGGTGTTCTTGGTGCTGTCGTATACCATTTGCTTGGCATCAATACGCCAGTGCATAAAGGAATGCGAGAATTCCTGCACACTGACATTGTAACAGATGTTCTGCACATCGTCAAAATAGCCAATGCTGACCAAGCGATTAGCTTTGTCAAGAATGTTGAAGTTGCTGCGGCTACCGCCAGTCCAAAATGTTTTGCCAAGTTGAACAGACTCAAACTTTTGCTTGTAGCGTGTGGTATGGGGAACAACCCAGCCCGAAAAGAGAAAATCAACAAGTGTAATCACAACTGCCACCGCAAAAAAAGGCACAAGAATTCGGTAAAGACTGATTCCACCCGCCTTCATGGCAGTAAGTTCAGTTTGCTTAGAGAGATTGCCCGTAACAAAGAGCGCCGCCAAAAGTCCACTAATAGGAGCCGTGAGCTTGATATTTTCAGGTAAGAGATAAAGGTAGTATCCCACTACGGCAAAAAGTGTGGCTTTGCGGTCAATGTAGTAGTCAATTTTTTCAATCACATCAATCAAGATAAATAGCGCAAGGAATGCGAGGGTGCCGAAAAGAAACGCAGAGGCATACTGCCAGAGAATGTATCGGTCAAGAATCTTCACGCCATCAAGTAGACGCCTAAGTTGATGATGCAAACAGAGAAGCTATGACTTTTTCTCCGACAACGAATTCTCAATGCTCAATGCAAGGGTTGAATATGAAGTTTATCCCCCGAAAAATACGCTACGAGCAATGTAGGGGAATACCACGCCCTACTTATCACCAATAAGCACGGAAGCCCCTGCACCTTTGCCCATAAAGATAACTTTGGAATTGGGCGATTTGACCAATTCCTGCATGGCTTTGATTTGCTCATATTGCAGCTGCTTGTCAGTCAGGGTGCTGTTGATGATTTTTTGATAGTCAGAGATGCCTTGCGCCTCAACTCGCTTGCGTTCAGCCTCTTGCTGCTCTTTGAGCAGAATGAACTGCATCTTCTGCGCTTCTTGTTCAGCATTAATTTTAGCCTCAATGGCGGCTTTCACCGAGGGTGGCAGAGAGATATTGCGCACAAGAACTTGCTCCAAAAAGAGACCGCGCGATTCAAAGTCCTTCCTAATCTTGTCTACAATGCGAATTTGAAATTCATCACGCTTCGAGGAATAGAGGTCAACGGCGTTGTAGTAGACGGCATTGTCACGCATGGCAGTGCGGATAATCGGACGCACAATTTTCTCACGATAATCCACGCCGACTTCTCGCAGAAGACGAGGTGCCTCACTTGGAATAACCCTATACAAGACGGTAACATCAAGGACGACTTCCAAACCATCGGCACTAAGCACGCGCATAGCATCATCGGTTGTGCGACCAGCTTCATCATTAGCGCCTGACATCGTATAGTTCTGTGTCTTGACATCAAAACGAACGACTTCGACCAGTGGGTTGATAAAGCGCAACCCCTCCGTTAAGATGTCACTTTGAATTTCACCAAACAAACGTTTGACGCCAACCGTCCCCCCCTCAATCTGAACAATAGATTTTGACAGAATGCCAATAATGATTACGCCTAAACCACCAAGACGAAATAAGGTGGAGAAACGCTGAAAGTTTGGATTTGTGCCAGCTGCGACAAAACCCACAATGAGCAGAATAATGCCAAGAACAACTAATGAAGTCATTTGCAGATGTTTTAAGGTTTTGAGCAGCGCAAAAATAACATTTGTGGCGAATTATGATACAACCTCGCCAGTCGGGAATTTACCTGCAAACTTCAGACCCAAGAAAACTAACCCAGTCAGCAGCGAGCCCACAATCCCAGCAGGGATATTAGCTAATGAGCCAATAAGTACCGTGCGGAGCGGTACATCAAACGCAACACCAAATGTCAGATGTGAAAGCCAAAATGCTATTGCTGTCATCAAGCCAAACACAAAACTTGTCGCAATACTGCCTACAAATGATACGAACACTTGCTCTTTCATGCCAGCCGTTACGGCATTGATACGCTGCTGGCGCTTCTCACCAGTCGGGTCGTAGAGCTTATTGGCAAGGTATCCGCCAACCGCTACTGTAATAACCAACAGCGCATAGAACACATATGACTTGATGCTGTCTGAGAAGTCAGGATGAAAATGACCACCACTATACTCGCTGACAAAACCTAAGATAAGAATGGAGGAGATGTAAAAAACGGTGCCCCAAAGAAAACTCACGCTAATCCATAAGCTGATGCGGTTCTCGCGTGCCGAAGTTGTGAAACCTTTTGCCATGTTTTTGCCTTGCTGGTAAGTCAGGGTTGAAGATACGCTACACTCCCCAAACATCTTCGTCTACAAAGATAGGGAACGCAACGCATTCGGCATAGAGTTCCAAGTTCAGCACAAAGATTGTCAAAAACTATGTGGTCTCTCTTGCCGCTATCAACAGGCATATTGCTGCTCAACTTCATAACAACACTGTTCATGACAGGAGTCATTTGGTATGTGCAGATTGTGCATTACCCGCTCTTCAGCCGTGTAGGCTCTGCATCGTTTCGCGAGTATGAAGCACTGCACGCCAATCTGACCACGGCCGTCGTGCTGCTCCCGATGTTGATTGAACTCGTAACGGCGCTCTATCTCTGTTATGAGCGACCGAATTCTGTCTCGGCATTTGAAGCATTTGTAGGTGCAGCGATGCTCTGCGTGATATGGCTATCAACAATGTTTATTCAAGTGCCAAAGCATACGGTGCTAAGCACCGGGTTTGATGAAAAGGTGCATCAAGCGCTGGTGGCAACAAATTGGATACGAACAGTGTTGTGGAGCCTGCGTAGCGTGCTACTGACTTGGCTCATGCTCAAAGTCTTGCGCTGAAGGCGAGTGATGTCATCTGAACGCAATAGCAGAAAGAGTTACTGTGTCAGGTCGGAAACGTCTTTGAGAGAGAAGCGCAGATTAGAGACAACCCCAGCACGCTTGGGCAATTCAATAGACTTGCCGTTGAGCCAGACTTCTGCGACTTCGGCTTTGCCAATGGTCAGCTTGACTAAGCTATCGGCTTCGAAACGGGAACTTTCGTTGGCTCGCAAATAGGCTTCTTGAATTTTATGCTCATCGGCTACAACGCCTACCCAGCAGTCGGACTTTGCACGCACGACAAGGGTGAGCTTCCGCTTGTCGTCAGTTGCGGGCACGGATAGTGAAGCGCTACGCTTGGTGTCCGTAGAAGGCGGCACAGCTGAGACGGCATCGATGGTTGGCGCAGGCGTAGTGGGCTTAGGCGTGGTATGGGGTTTGGACGGTGCAGGCTGGGCGGTTGGCGCAGGCGCACTGGAATAGCTAACAGATGAACCAGTTCGGTGAATAACTTCAGCCTCATGAGGCGCAAGCCCGAAGTGAAAGATAGTTACACCGATTGCCGCCGCCAAAAGCAAAGCGCCAACAATAGCTAAACGAATCGGCGAAAATATCATTGCCAGCCGCTCTAACTGTGTGTCAGAAAGCAGTGGATTCTCTTCTTTCGACGCATCGGGCAGTTGCGTGTCGGACGAGTTGGCGAGTGCTTGGGCATCAAGCGCCTGAAGATAAGACTCTATCGTATCAGCAGGAAGGTCAAGGGCTTGAGCATAGTTGCGGACAATTTGGCGAACATAAAAGTGCGGGAGGAAATCATAGCAGCCGCCTTCAAGTTTTTGCAAATGCTCTATTTGAATTTTAGTTTGACGGCTAATCTCAGACAACGTTAAGCCGCGCTCTGCTCGGGTAGCAGCGAGTTCCGCTGCAATATCATAGCGCTGCATGAGTAATGTCCCTCTCCTCTCCTGCCAATGTTGCGTTTATGTTTTGTTGAAGGGCCTGCTGAAGATAAAAAGCAAAAGAAAATTTGTCAATAGTTTAACAAAAATTTAACATTAGGACGTGCTTAGGTCAAAATTGTAAATGCAAAGCCACACGTGGCTCAATACGTTGAAGAGGCTCATAACGCAAAATCCTGTTGTTTTCCCCACGCACAGGTATGAAAGTCCATTGATAGACCACAGAAAGCAACAGATAAGGATAAGGCAGGTAACTGAACTCCACTTGCAAAAGACTGCGCTCATCGAGTGTGAAGAGGTCAGTGTCTGCACCAACATCGCGCTTAAAGTAGTCAGCACGAAAAACCACCGATGGAATTAGGTCTTCAAGGCGCATGGATAGCTGCAAAATCCCATCACGAGGCGTACGGTAAAATCGCTGGTAAGCTCCGAATATCTTGAGCTTATCCAAAACGGAACCACCCATTTCACCATAGATGCCTGCACCACCCGAGGCCATTTCACTCAGTGCAGTGGCGCGTGTGACAATGCCGGTCAGATGCTCTCGGTAGCGGTCTTGTTCATAAAGGGCATCGAAGTAGGCAAATTGAAACTGGCGAGTAAGCAAGCGCTGCTCGAGCTTTGCAGAAAGCACAAGCATATTCAGCAAATTTTTAAGAGCACCAGAGACGCCTACAGAAACTCCCGCACCATAGCCTGCAAGACCGGCCACATCGAGAAAAAAATCTACATCGAGCATAGGAAGACGAACGAGAGGTAAGCCAATATCTAAACCGAACGCAAGCATCTGTCCGCCACGCATTAGTGAATCAAAAGACGCGCCAGAAGTGCCCATACCTGAACTTACGCGAACATTAGCGTCTGGATGGAAGTCCCCAACGAATGTAGCGCCGAGTTCTAACCCTGAAAGCAAAGCTAAGCCTGATGAGCGAAGCGGTCGCCAAAACGGACGCAGTCCCAATACATGAAAAGTGCTGACATCACCAATGACTGACTCGAAGCCAAAGTCACCAAAGTCCGCATCAAACTCAATGCCCATACGGCGCGCGTCGTAACTGGCATTATTGCGATAAAGAAATAGAATTGACCCGTGTCCAAGCCGCACTGCATCAAGTTGACCGAATCGGAAGTATAGACTATCGCGCTTGAAATTGTAGCGCACATAGCGGATGAGACGCAGATAACTTGAAATGCCATCCTGCCAATCTTCTTGGCGCAATTGTCCCTGCTGAGAGATGCGCAGATTAACATCTAAGCCAATTCCCCACGACCCTAATGCTAATTCTGGTGAAAGTCCAATCGCATAAAAAGTTTGATTGCCAAAAGTGGTAATCCCTAAACTGCTGCCAAAGAAACTGCCATATTTGCGGTTAAAGAAAATCGAGTATGCATCAAAACGACTGGAAGGCACGGATGATGGAGCAAGAGAAGATGCGCTGGCATTTACCTGTGAATAAAGATGAAAAGGGAATGTAACAAAAAAGGACACAAGCAAAGCCAGACGCAAAATCATGTTGAGCATTGATTTGCAGAAAAGTTAAGCAATTTTCCATCGTGCCGTAGGAGCATCACGAGCCATGGGCAACTGCAAGACATGACGATGCAGAGCAAAGTTTGCGGAGAGGCTGTGTGTAGTGATATAAAAAACTAAGAAAATAACCCGAGCCCAAACTGATGAAGGCTGAAAAAGTAAAACAAGCATACAGCCTGCATGCACCCCGAGGTCTAAACAGCCAAGCGGCTACTTGACATAGCGTTTGAAGTATCGCTCCTGCTGCTGGGCAATCATAGCTTCAAGTTCTGCACGCTTTTCTGGTGTCTGCTGTGCTAAAAAAGCCTGCCACTCTTCCTCAAGGTGGATGGGACAGTCATCAATAAAATCACAAATGCGGCAATAGCGACGGTTATACATCTGCTCCATCCAGCAACCTGTCTGGCTCTTCTTCACCTCATCTACATAATTCGGATTTTCTTCAATGAGACTGTCACCAGTTTCAATCAGGTCTTTGAGATAGCCATGCTTCTTTTCTTCCTCTATCATTCTGACCATCTCATTATGCTCTTCGGAGTAGCGCTTAAGAAGACCCTGGATGAGCTCACGTAGAATTGACATCGTTATTCTCCTTTCTCATGATAAGCCCTGAACAAGCGGCATGATGTTCTGCTCAAAGTTACTGAATCGGCAAGCTAAACCAAAGTGAAAAACTTCCTTCGAGGTGGAGAAAAAGTTAGCCAGTCAAACTGTTCCCATGTAAGTTTGTGCAGAGTGATGAAAAAGCTGCATGGGCAAAAACAACCTTTCCCGCAATGTCCATGGGAACGGAGAAAGGTTGCTTTGCAGGGCAGAAAAGCCTAGTTCTGTGGATGCTTCAACGCATCGTGAGAAAGTTTTTTTAGCATCAAAATCGCCGCAGCGGTTTCAAGCAGCTGGCGCAGTTCCAAAACTTCCTCACGTGTAAAAGCCATCGTCATGCCCGTAGGCTGCAGAGCCACAAACACCTTGCGATGATAAGGTTTGGATTGGTTGGCGATTTCGTAGCGCTCAAGATCGAGACGGTCAATACAGGCTTTGAAACTGCTAAGACCCTTTGAGTCGAAGCGCAAGAAGAGATTGCCAAATTCAAGTTGAATCACATTGCAGCCGGCATCGCTAAGTATGCAGCCATGACTCGTTTTATGGATAGTGGTCTTGGTGAGCGGCGACTTTTGCATAAGAAAGTCCTCCCAGATGAAGAGTTTGGCAAAATTAAAGTATGAAACGCACGCCTATTGTGCTTACACGCCCCTCGCCGGGAATAACCCCAGGACCGGGGTAACCTCCAGCACGACGTGTAAAGTATCGTCGGTCAAAAAGGTTATGGACATTAGCCTCCACAATAGCAAAGCTAAACGGGCGCCAAGAGGCACTGAAATCAAAGACTGTGTATTCAGGAATCACGCCTTGAACACCGTTGGCTTGAAAAATCGTATTGCTGGCATCGCTAAAGGATTTACCCACATAGCTGCCTTGCAGAGTCATTGAGAAAGTAGAACGAAAGCGATAAGTCAGCCCTGCACGCACAACCCACTCTGGAGCAAACTCCACACGATTGCCTTGCACAGAGCCCGCTGGGTTAGGGAGTGTTGCACGGTTGTCTGAAATGTATGTGGCATTGACATAGCTGACTGCTGTAAAGAGGTCGAACGAGCCAATCGTTTGCACAAGAGAGGGCTCACCAAGCGCAGCAATGGCGTCAAACTCTACGAAGGCTTCGACGCCGAAATGCCGGCTTGTGCCCACATTCGTGCGCAGACCATTTGGAAAGCGTGTGGAATCTGCACCCAGTTGCGCACGGTTAAGCGTGCCAACCCGATTACCATAAATCATAAAAAATGCGCCAATGTCGTAAGAGAGAACGTTACCCACAAAACCGCGAACCCCAAGGTCAGACGACCATCCCGATGAGGCTCGCAAGTTCTCGTCGACATCTACTAACGAGTTTTGAAACTGGTCGCTAAACAAGGCAGGACGATAGGCTTGTGCAATGTTGGCATAAATTTCTGCTTCATCAATCGGGCGGAGTGCGGCCCCAAGTCCTAAAAGCGGTAAGGCTTCACTGGTCGTTTTATTGACGCTGATAAACCCACCTGTGGGCTCAAAAAATGAGTTGGTGCTGCGACTGAATTGTCCTGTGCCAACCGTAGAGATATAATCAATGCGTGCGCCCGGTGTGAGTGAGAAAATCGGAGAGAGCGCAAGTTTGAGCTCTGCAAACGCCGCAACATTCTGCACATTGAAATTGAGATCAAGTGAGCGCTCACTGCGAAAAGTCATGTCGTAGCTATCGCCGTCAGAGCCACGTCCGCGGTCGCGTTCGGTGTTGCCACGGTAGTAGCGCATGCCAGTGGCAATAGCGCTTGTGTGCCCAAGAAAATCAAATTGGTGCAGAAGGCGTGCTTCTGTGCCAAAATTGGTATAAATGTCTTGATCGACTCGGCGCGGGTTGGTGAGACTGTCGACGATATTCGGCGTGGTGGTCAGACCGATGCTGTTGCGCTGGGCAAAAAGTGCAAAGGCTCTCACATTCAGGCGTGTCTGCTCTGAAAAAGCATGCTCATAACTTAGTGTAGGAATCGCCCAAGGCGCACTGAACCAATCGCGTGAGCGTGTGGCTTGGCGCGCATCGGCTTGATATTGCGCATCAGTAAGTCCGCCCGGTTGCTGCAAAAGGTAGTTCATGTATGTCATGGAAAAGCCTAAAGTACCAGACTCTGAGATTTGGTAGTTTGCACGTGCATAGAAGGTGCCTTGTGTAAAGCGGTTGTTCTCACGCCAAGGCGAGCCCGTGCGCAGATTGAAGTATGTGTAGTAGCTAAGGTCGCCGATAGTGCCGCCTAACGCTGTGTAGGTGGAATAAAATCCCGTGGAGCCAACGACCTGAGAACTTTCCAAAGAAAAAGACCTGTCTCTCGGTGCAGATTTGGTGACGTAATTCAAAAGACCACCGAATTGAGGACCAAATTGCAATGAGGCAGACCCGCGCACAAGCTCAATGCGCTCAAGTGACTCAAAAGGCGGGGTGTAGTATGCTTCAGGATAACCAAAAATATCAGCGGAAATATCGTAGCCATCTTTGCGCGTATTAAACTCCCAAGAACGATTAGGACTCAGTCCGCGAACCGCTACACCAGCCTGAACCCCACTGCCATCTTGCTCCCAGATGAAAACCCCGGGCACGCGCACAAAGGCTTGGCGAGTATTGTTGAGTGAAAAGTTGCCGTTTGAACCCTGCATCTGAATGACCTCGGTTTTCATAACTAAAGTCAATCGCATATGTTGTAAATGGTTTAGGAATCTAATTTAGACTTAATCTAATTTAGCAAGAAGAGAGAAAAAATGCAACTCTGGCATGCGGTAGCTCAAAATTCTCAAAGATAATCTTTATGTTTCAGGCAGACTCATCAAAGTAAGAACAGCATCAAAAACACGGAGGAATTGTGAGCGAAGAAAAAGTCGCCATCCAAGGGATTGCAGGCTCTTTTCATGATTTAGCGGCGCGGCGATTCTTTGCGCCAAAGAAAATTACGCTGCTTGAATGCGAGACTTTTGAGCAAGTCTGCCAAGCGGTGCAAACCGGTGAAGCCACAGCAGGCGTAATGGCTATTGAGAATACGATTGCAGGCAGTCTGCTACCAAATTATGCACTGCTGCAGACGCATCGCGTATCGATTGTGGGCGAAGTCTATGTGCGCATTCAACACAACTTGCTGGCGTTGCCAAATCAAACGCTGGCAGATATTGAGGTCGTGCAGGCGCATCCCATGGCACTTTTGCAATGTCGGGAGTTCTTCAAGCAGTATCCACATATCCATTTGGAAGAAGCGTTCGACACTGCAGGTATTGCCAAGAAAATTCGTCAGGAGCAGCTTAGGGGCGTTGGGGCAATTGCAGGTTACTATGCGGCGGAACTCTACGGGCTGGACGTATTGGCAGAAGGGCTGGAGTCGAATCATCAAAATTTCACGAGGTTTTTGGTGCTCTCACGTCGGGCAAATCCGCTGACGCGGCAGTTTAATAAAGCCTCGTTAGGATTTCGTGTCGCCCACACATCAGGCAGTCTGGCAGAAGCACTGCTGGCATTCAAGCGCAATGGCATCAATCTGACAAAGATTCAATCTATCCCCATTGTGGGCGTGCCATACGAATACACGATTCTCATTGATGTGGTTTGGAATGATATTGCCGATTTTGAGCAAGCCCTGCGTGAGTTTAAGCCCTGCGTTTTGGAATATAAAATCTACGGCGTCTATTGTGAGGGAGAAAAGAACATTGACCTAACCACTCACCATCACATTCAAGTCGAAGAGCCACAAGCGCTGGCACAAGAGCTGGGCAGAAAAGCCGCATCAGGAGAAGTACATGCCAAGCCATGGCAAGCATGGCTACCGAGCACATCATCAGTACCCTCTGACTACATCGTAATTTCTGGACCCTGCAGTGCAGAAACAGAAGCACAGGTCAGACAAGCCGCTCATGCGCTTGCATCCAAAAACATTACAAAAATCCTGCGGGCTGGCGTTTGGAAACCACGCACGCGCGCTGGAGGATTCGAGGGCAATGGTACCAAGGCATTAGAGTGGTTAGCAACTATCAAAGCCGAAACAGGCTTGCAACTGGCAGTGGAAGTCGCCACAGCCGAACATGTAGAAGCCTGTCTCAAGTATGGCGTCGATATTGTCTGGATTGGCGCACGCACAACGGGCAATCCTTTTTCCGTGCAAGAAATTGCCGATGCCGTGCGGGGCACAACGTTGGGCGTCATGGTCAAAAATCCGATTAGCCCAGATTTGGAGTTGTGGATAGGGGCAATCGAGCGCTTATACTTTGCAGGCATAGATAAACTGGTGGCGATTCATCGCGGATTTTCTACACATGAGAAGACACTCTACCGCAACAATCCGCTATGGAATTTGGCATTGCAATTTCGTGCTCGTCTGGCTCATGTTCCGCTCATCTGCGACCCCAGCCATATTGCCGGCAAGCGAGAACTGGTGCCTGCAGTTGCGCAAAAAGCCATCGACTTAGGCATGAACGGCTTGATGATAGAATCCCATCCCTGCCCGACCTCTGCTTGGACCGATGCCGCCCAACAATTGACACCCGATGCCTTAGCTGAACTGCTAAGCTCGCTCAAGTGGAAACCAAAACCTGACAGCCATGAGCAAGATGCACTTGACCGATTGCGTGCCGCTATTGATAGGCTCGATGAAGAGTTTGTCGAAATCATGGCGGCACGAATGAACTTGGCGCGAGAAATCGGTGTGTTCAAGAAACTCAACCACCTTGAGCTCTATCAACCAGCGCGGTGGAAAGAAGTGTTAGAAAAACGCAAAGCCCAAGGCACAAAACTCTCCTTGAGTGAAGCCTTCATTGAACATCTCTATGAGCGCGTGCACCAAGAATCGCTCCGCGTGCAGTCAGAGGCAACAGGCATACCACTTACTACACCTGCACGACAGAGCCAAGTGAAATAGTCCTCTTTGAGGCACAAGAAGCACGAGCCTACAACGATGATGTGCAAGCTCAATTTAGTGCGGTTTGTTCAACACACTGGCAAGAAAATCCAGATTTTTCACAGCGGTAGCCTTATTTTGCATATCACAACGACTGAAAAATTGCTCAAGCAAAAACGCTCTCGATGTCGTCAAAACTGCAGGCGTTGCTGAAAGACACGTCCATCTACGGTGCCAGCACAATTTTAGCACGCGGTTTGAATTACCTACTCGTGCCGTTCTATGCAAACTTTCTGTCTGCAGACGACAATGGTATCCAAGGCTTGATATACACCAACATTGCGTTTGCAATGATTCTCTATACCTACGGCATGGAACAAGCCTATCTCAAGTTTGCCGCCGAAGCCAGCAAAAAACATGAGCCAATCGAGCCTGTATTTGCCACACCGTTTTTAGCGCATCTTGTCACCTCTACATGCTTCTCGGCGGGTATTGCACTCTTTGCAGAGCCGCTCTGCGAAGCTATGAACATTAGTCAGTCGGCAGCGCTCTACGTTCAACTTGCGGCGTTGATTTTGTTTCTGGATACTTTGATTACTGTGCCCATGACGCGACTGCGGCATGAGCGTCAAGCCAAGAAGTTTGCGCTGATTCGCTTGTCAAATGTGAGTGTAACGGTAGTGGTCAGTTTGCTACTCCTCATAGTGTTCAAGTTAGGGCTACTTGGCGCATTTTTAGGCAATGTGGCCGGTTCGCTGGTTTCGGTCATCTGGCTCTTGCCATCCATGAAATGCTCGAGCAGGGTGTTTTCTTTACCACTGCTCAAAGAACTTTTGCGCTACGGCTTACCTTTCGTGCCGAATGGACTGGCGGCGGCGCTCATTCATTTCATTGATAGAAACGTACTCATTCGGCTTTCCCCTGAACAAATTCAGCACATTTACGGCAAAGCCATAACGGCAGAGGCATTAGTTGGTATCTATATGCGTGTGTATGCATTTGCCACGCTGCTTCAATTGGTGATACAGATGTTTCGTTTTGCTTGGCAGCCATTTTTTTTGCAGCATGCGTCGGACGTGGATGCAAAAAAATTATTTAGTCAGGTGCTGACCCTATCGTCGGTAGGCATGATTTTCATTGCATTTGTGGCAGCGCTCTTTGTGCCACATTTGATTTGCGTGCATTGGTTTGAGCGATTCTATATTCTGCCGCCGCCGTTTTGGTTAGGGCTGCCAATTGTGCCCGTGCTGTTTCTTGCCCCCGTCTTCGAGATGATTCACACCAATCTCTCGGCAGGGCTGATGATTGAAAAGAAAACGGAAGTGCTGCCAGTGGTCACGGCAATTGGCGCAGGCGTAACACTTGCGCTTTGCATTATCTTGATTCCCAAATTTGCAATGATGGGCGCCGCAGTGTCTGGCGTAGCGGGCTCTTTGGCGATGACGATTGGCACATATGTGTTTTCTCAGCGTGTCTATCCCAACAAATTTGAGTGGAGCAAAATTGGGCTGGTGCTCATGGCGGCGATGCTACTGTGGTGGGTATCGACAGAGGTCTTGGCAAGCGTGCTATGGCAAGGCGTCAGCGTCGTGGCATTTGTGTGCATCCTGACTATACTCTTTTGGCACGATTTGCGCGCCTTTGCAAGAAGACGATGGGCGGCACAAGCGGTGCTTGAGAGTCAAAGTGAGACCAAATAGAGCCAATGAACTGCCAGCTGACATGGGTCAGCGACCGAACATTTTGTCCAGTTCTTCAAGAGAAAGTTTGATGATGATAGGGCGTCCATGCGGGCAGATGTAAGGCATGGAGGTTGCAAAAAGTTGGTCAATGAGCACTTGCATCTCACGTTGTGAGAGTTTGTCGCCAGCTTTGATAGAGCTACGGCAGGCATAAGCGGCGGCAAGCGTGTGTCGTGATTCCAAAGAAAGTGTGGTTTTGTATGTTTGATATTGTTCCAAAATCTCTTGCAGGATATGCTCTTCGGAGCCGGGACGCACGTCGGGTGGAATGCCTTCAATCAAAATCGAGTTGCCCCCAAACAGTCGGAAAGAAAACCCAAGATGCAACAGCTCGTCGTGAATCTCTTGCAAAATTTCAGCTTCCCAAGGTTTAAGCTCAATGCGCTGTGGAAAGAGTAGCTGTTGTGAGTTCGGCACGCCTGAATTCATCACTGAAAGGGCTCGCTCATACAAGATGCGTTCATGTGCAACGTGCTGGTCGATAATCATCAAGCCAGATTTAATCTGTGTGAGGATGTATTTGTTATGGATTTGCCATACAAAGTTTTCAGAAGTTTTTTCTTCGGATTGGGCAGCACCAGAAGTAAAGATAACGTGCTGTGCTGGTGCATTGTGGGGCGAGGATGTAGTAGAAGATGATTCCTTTGCCACAGCATCACTGACTTGAGCCAGATGTTTGAATTCGGCAAGCTGACGCGCCTTGAGCGAGGCTTGATAGTCGGCTTGAAGTGCTTGTGTGGTGCGAATCTCGGTCTCGTGTGGCTGGTAGCTTAGGCGTTTGGCAATGCCAACAAAGTTTGGTTCTTGAGGAGAGTGCGTCATGGGCGTTGGGGTGGAGAAAGAACTCGGCTTCTCGGTGATAGTTACCGCAGGTGAGAAATCGAGATGATGAATGGCGCGCCGCACAACAGCATGAATCATCTGATACATGTTGCGCTCGTCATCAAACTTCACTTCCAGCTTGGAAGGATGAACATTAACATCAACATGCTTGGGGTCAAGTGAGAGCGAAAGCAAGTAGAAGGGTTGCTCGCGTTCGCCGAGAAGTTCGCCGTAGGCTTGTGTAATCGCATGTGAAATAAAGCGGCTTTGAACCACGCGTTGATTGATGAAAAGAAATTGCTCCTGCTTGGCACGCTTGGTCATGGCAGGTTTGCCCAAGTAGCCGCGAAGGGTCAGGATAGTGTTATGCTCCGAAATTTCCAGCAAGCCCTTAGTGAAGTCTTTGCCGAAAAAGAAATCCAGCCGTTCAGGGAGCGATTCATCTTTGAAGCGAAAAATTTCCTCGCCATCACTGATAAGACAGAACCCAATGTCGGTATGAATTAAGGCTTGAGCTTGAACGGTTTCGTAGATATGCTTGAATTCCGTGGCATTAGACTTGAGGAATTTGCGCCGCGCAGGAATGTTGAAAAAAAGGTTGCGCACACTAATTGAGGTGCCGTCGGCGGCTTGTGTCGGAGCGGTCTCTTGAAGGGTGCCGCCTTCGATGCGCACAAGAGTTGCCAGCGCTGAATCACGTGGCTTGGTTTTGAGCTCAACTTGAGAGACGGCAGCAATGCTGGCTAAAGCCTCGCCACGAAATCCCAGCGTATGCAAGTGCTCTAAGTCTGAAACATCGGAGATTTTGCTGGTAGCAAATCGCTCGAAGGCAAGCACAGCATCATCGGGTGTCATCCCACAGCCATTATCGACCACCTGAATTAAGCTTTTGCCAGCATCTTTGATAATCACCATAATCTCGTCAGCACCAGCATCAATGGCGTTTTCCAGAAGTTCCTTGACAACAGAAGCAGGGCGCTGCACCACTTCGCCAGCGGCAATTTTATTAGCAACAGCATCTGGTAATTTCTTGATTAGTGCCATCTGTGTAACCGTTTGCTCATTAGTTCTTGGAAAGATACGCCAAACGAGTTGCAAGGTAGTGCGGTAAAGTGAAACCCGATAAAAAAAGCATTTGATAGAACATTTGGCGAGCTCATTTGGCAAGCTGATGAAAAGTATGAATTTGGATAGTCAATGCTCGCATGTAAAACGAGCAGAGCAAGATGTTTCGTTTTCGTTAAGTTTTGGGAAATTTGAGAACGATTCTTTTTTTTGTGAAGTTTATGCAGGAGTAAACCCTGCTCAAAATGGCAAAATCTATTGTGCTGACAGGCGCCACAGGGCTGATTGGTTCAGCACTCTTCAAGCGCCTGAAAGCGTGCGGCAACGAAGTCATCGTCTTTGCGCGAAACCCTGAAAAGGCAAGGCAGCAATTGCCAGATGCCAAAAAGTATGTGAAGTGGGAGGCATTAGAGAGCGAGGGAGAGTGGCAGAAGGAATTAGATGGTGTAGATGCGGTAATTCATTTGGCAGGAGTGCCCGTGGTGTCGCGCTGGAGTGAAGACTACAAAAAGCAAATCTATGACTCACGTGTGCTCAGCACGCGTTATCTTGTCAGTGCTATAGCCAAAGCATCAAAGAAACCTGAAGTATTCATCAGTGCCTCAGCAATTGGATACTACGGTAATCAAGGCTATGGGGAAGCCGTGGAGGCACTCACCGAAGAGGCACCAGCAGCAAACGATTTTTTAGCCAAGGTCTGTGTAGATTGGGAACGTGAAGCCTTTGCAGCAGAAAATTTGGGTGTAAGGACAGTAGCGGTAAGAATTGGCATTGTGCTATCTACGAAGAGTGGCATTTTGGAAAAAATGATGACACCATTTAAACTCTTTGCAGGTGGTCCTATCGGCTCAGGCAAGCAATGGGTGTCGTGGATACATATAGACGATGAGGTAGAAATTTTCCTTTTTGCCTTAGAACGCACGGATGTGCGTGGCGTGCTGAATGCGACGGCGCCAGAGCCAGTCATGATGTCCACTTTTGCCGCGACCTTAGGAAAAGTGATGTCTCGTCCGTCATTTTTTCCAGTCCCGAGAGCGGCATTGCAAGTGCTCTTTGGTGATGCAGTCGATGTGGTAGCAGAAGGGCAGCGAGTGGTTCCAAAGCGCTTACAGAGTCTGGGTTTTGCGTTCAGGTATCCAAAACTGGCGCAAGCCCTGACAGACCTTATCGAGCGCCAAAAATGAGCGCACACTAGGTGCAGGCAATCGTGTGAGCACGTAATACTGCACAGAAGCAAAACAACAAGGGAGTTTGAGTGCGGCAAAACACAAGACGCAGGCACTCACAGTTCTTGAGCTTTTGAGTTTTAGCAAGAGGTTCCTGAACAATCAATCCTATTAGACGATTATGGCTGAAAAGAAAGATAACCAACAGCTCACGTTCCAATACACCGAACTGGTCATCTACGGTGTACTCTTCTTGGCGCTGGTCGCGGCTGTCTTTGTGCTCAACATCAATCTCTCTAATGAAAGCCGCCGTGATTCTGAGCAAATCTTTTGCGCAACAAAACAGCAGGAATACTGGGGGCGCGCATACCGTAACCTGCTCAAGACACAAACCACGCTGGCTGAATACGAGCTGGTGATGGGCGATAGCACGCAGTTAGAGCTGGCTGAGCAAAAGCGCGCAACCATTGATACCAGCTTCCGCCTGTATCGCCGTGCAGTTGAAGTGTTTGATGGAACAGTCAAAGCTTTGGATAAAGGAGGCAAAATTGTCTTAGAGGGCGTAGAGTATACCATTGATGCGGTTCAAGATGAACGCGCCCGACAATTTGTTAGAGATATTGCGAACCGATGGTATCCGCGTGCAGATTCTTTGATTGGAATTGCACATCAATATGAGGGGACACGCAAACTCAATTCAGACATGTTGCTGGCGGCTATAGACTTTGCCGTACAAAACGATGAGCTCATCCTTGCTGATAACCGCGACTTCATCGTCAAACTTGGAGAATTGGCTGCCGAGCGTCAGAATAGGCTACAAACCATTCAAGTCATTGCCTTAGTAGCGAGCATTGTCGTGTTTGTCTTAATGGCGGTGCGTCTGACCATTTCACTGCGCCGTCAAGCCAAGATTATCCAAGATTCGCAGGGTCAATTGGTGCAGTCAGAGAAAATGGCATCGCTGGGTCAAATGGTGGCTGGTCTTGCACACGAGATGAATACGCCACTTGGCTTTGTGCGCAATAATGTCGAAATCATCAGCGAAAACGAAAAGGAACTGCAAGCCGCCTTCCGTAGTGCTAATGCAGTCCTGAAAGACTTGGTCGAGGGCAAGTATAATGAAGTAGAAAAGACCATTCCTGAGGCAATCAAGAAACTTGACGAGCTGGAGAAGATTGGTATCGTAGACGAAAACAAGATGATGATTGAGAGTGCTTTGCAAGGCATTGACCGCATTCAAGAGCTGATTGTGAACCTGAAGAACTTCTCACGTCTCGATCAATCCATGATGCAAATGGCAAGTGTCAATGAGTGCTTGGATTCTACGCTGGTTATTGCCAATCACATCTTGAAACGCCATGTAACAGTGCACAAAGAGTATGCACAATTGCCCAACATTCTCTGTGCCCCAGCGCAGCTCAACCAAGTCTTTTTGAACTTGATAACCAATGCTGCGCATGCAATGGAGAAGAAGGGACAGGGCAATTTATGGATTAAGACATACATGTCGACAAAAGCCGCAGAAGTCGTAGTGCAAATCTCTGATGATGGCACAGGTATTCCGAAAGAAATCATCAATAAGATTTTCGATCCTTTCTTCACGACCAAGCCAGTCGGTCAAGGCACGGGTATGGGACTGTCCATTTCAAAGAAAATCATTGAAGAGGGACATAAGGGTCGAATTGAGGTGAAAAGCGTAGTCGGTAAGGGCACAGACTTTTTCATCTACTTGCCAATGAAGACAGAGGTGAAAGAAGAAAAAGTCTTTGAAAGCGTGCCAGCTATGAACTAAAGGCTTTTCAAAATTGATGAAAAACCGTATCTTTACGAACGATTCTAAACGTCACTTACTATGTCAGCAAGTCAGTCAAATATCAATATCTTGTTAGTCGATGATGAGCCGTTAGTGTTGCAATCGCTATCTGCTACGTTCCGCCGGCAATACAATGTCTTTACAGCAAACAACGGCAAGGACGCAATTGAAATTGTGAGGCAAAATCACATCCATGTCGTCTTAAGTGACCAGCGCATGCCCGGCATGTTAGGACACGAGGTGCTAAAGATTATCAAAACCATTAGTCCAGGCACAATCCGCATTTTACTAACGGGGTATAGCGATTTGGATGCGATTATGAACTCTGTCAATTCGGGTGAAGTCTTTCGCTATTTGACAAAGCCATGGAAGGTTGACCAGTTACGTGAAACAGTGAGCGCAGCGGCTGAAATCGCCATGAAAGTCAGTCAAGTGTATCCCGACCGTGCAGAAATCTTGAAGAATAAAGCCAATGCGCCTGTAGAAGAAATTGCTGAAGAAGAGCCCCCGCCGCCGCCACCCTTAGAGCAACAAGACTACCTGCTCATCGTGGAGTTCAATCGTGAGCAGCTGAACACCATGGTGAAAGTTTTTGAGAAAAAGTACAAGGTACTACCAGCAGGCTCAATACAAGAAGCCTTCGACCTGCTGTCAAAAAATCCTGTGGCGGTGATGGTAACCGACCTTAACCTGAATAGTGAAGATGGCATGGATTTCCTCTATGCAGTCAAACAGGAATATCCTGACATCGTAACCATTCTACTGACGCAGGTACGAGACGCGCTGCTTGCTATCAAGTCCATCAATGAGTTCCAGGTCTATCGTTATCATGTCAAGCCATGCTCGGTAGAAGATTTAGACAAAACTATTCAATCAGCATTTGCGCGTGCACGCACATACAAAACGCAGCCGTCTCGTAATATTCATGCGATTGCACAACAGGTCGCTCCGAAAATTATCGAGCAGCAAGCAACCGAAAAGGGCAACTGGTGGCGCGATAAACTGCGTGCAGCAAAGAAACTCTTTGGCGTAGGGTAAGGCATTTTCAGAGAAAGTCAAGCATAAGTCGCTCGCTTGTCGAGCGGCTTTTTTATTTTTGCAGATGGACATTTCAACAACACCTAAACACCATAGCAATGTATCGCATTGCGCTCTCGGAGTTTGAGGGACCGCTAGACCTGCTGCTCTTTTTCATCAAACGCGATGAGCTCAATATCTACGATATTCCCATCTCAAAAATCACAAACGATTTTCTTGAGTATTTGGACGCCTTGCAGACATTGGATTTGGAGGTCGCTGCGGATTTTATCTACATGGCATCGGTATTGATGAGCATCAAGGCAAAGATGCTGCTCCCGCGTCCCGAATCCATCGAGGGCGAGCTGGACGAATTCGACCCGCGCACAGAATTGGTGCAGCGCCTTTTGGAATACAAGCGCTACAAGGACATGACACAAGCCATTCAGCAGTTGGAAGAGCAGCGCCGCAAACATTTTCAACGACTGCACTTTGAAAGCATTGAAGCCCCACTTGCTGAAGAACCCCTACTCAAACGCCCTACACTATTCGACTTAATTCAAGCCTATCAATATGCGTTAGCGAATATTCCCAAAAAGACCGTGCATGAAATCAAACGAGTGCCTGTAACGATAGAGCAACAAACAGAAAAAATTTTAGCCCGTCTTGAAACAACCTTACAACTTTCATTCTTTGAGTTTGTGCGTGATGCAGAAGAACGTATGGTTGTGGTCGTAACTTTTCTGGCGGTGTTAGAAATGGCAAAAGCGCATCTTATCACGATTCTGGTGCGCGACGACTACAACGATTTCTGGATATCCAAAGTCGCTTAACACAACTTGCCTATCTCAAACCATGCCTGAAATTGCCGCATTTAGAGGAATCACCTACAATCCTGAAAAAATTAGCGCATTTGATGATGTGCTCTGCCCGCCTTACGATGTCATTGCGCCTGAGCTGCAGGAGCAGCTCTATGCAAGGTCGCAGTTCAATGCTGTGCGGCTTGAATTGCCGAAAGAAGAAAATAAGTATGATGCCGCCGCAGAACGGTTACAACTCTGGCTGGAGCAGGGGATATTGAGAGAAGACAACGAAGAAGCCATCTATCCCTATCATCAAACCTTTACAACCAAAGACGGAAAGACATATACGCGCAAGGGTTTCATTGCACGATGCCGATTATATGAGTTTGAAAAAGGTGTGGTCTTGCCACACGAGAGAACGCTCACTGGACCAAAAAAAGACCGCTTGCAACTTTTCATCAAAACAAAAGCAAACATCAGCCCGATTTTCGGACTGTATAGCGACAAGGAAAGGCACGCAGATAAGGCACTCGAGCAGTTTACGCAGAGCACCGCACCATTCATAGACGCTATGGATTACCAAAATGCGCGCAATCAAGTATGGCGATGCCCCGACCAAACCATAATCGAATGTGTTTGCAACACCCTGAAAGACAAGCAAATGTTTATTGCGGACGGACACCACCGTTACGAAACAGCAGTTCAATACCGCAATTTGCAAATTGAAAATAACCCGCACCATACAGGTTATGAAGCTTATAACTTTATCATGGTCTATATGACCAACATGTTCGACGAGGGGCTGGTCGTTTTCCCCACGCATCGCTTGTTGCACAGTTTGGCGAAGTTCGATCTTGACGAGCTAATCGAGAATCTCAATCCATTTTTTGGAGTGCAGGAACTGGGCAGCAAGCAGCAACTCAAAGAATTTCTGGCACTCTATCCACATGGTGCGTTCGGAATTGTGGAGAAAGGAAAAATTTTAGGGATTCATCTGGCGTGCGATTTGGATGAGGCAATTCCAGAGGCGATGCCGCGCGAGCTCAAAGCTTTGGATGTAACGCTGTTGCATCATCTCATCATTGGCAAAATGCTGGGCATTTCACTCGAGGCACAAGCCTTACAGACAAACTTGAACTACTCAAAAGATATAGATGAGGTCTTTGAAGCAGTACAGTCAGGGCGGGCACAATTAGGCTTTGTGATGAACCCCACAAGTGTCTCTGAAGTTGAAGCCGTCTCAAAAATTGGCGAGCTGATGCCGCAGAAATCAACTTTCTTTTTCCCAAAAGTGCTGACCGGTACGGTAATTCATCGCTTGATATGACCTGCACTCTATCAGTTGCTGCCGTCCTGCAAGCAAGCCAAGGATGTCAGAACACTGGGGTTTCCTCGTAGACGCCAAAGACTTCACGCAAGACCGCGCAAATTTCCCCAAGTGTAACATAGCAATGCATGGCTTCGACGAGGTGTGGCATCAGATTGGTGCCGTCTTGTGCAGCTTGGCGAATTTTGCTCAGAGACTCTGACACTGCCGCTTGATTGCGAGAGGCTTTGACTTCGCGCAAGCGTGCAATTTGCTTGGCTTCTACTTCAGGCGTGATGGTGAGAATCGGAATTTCAATTTGCTCGTCTGGCTCTTGGAAAGCATTGACCCCAACAATGATGCGCGATTTGCTATCAATCTCTTGCTGGTATTTGTAAGCGGCATTAGCAATTTCTTTCTGTATAAAGCCTTGCTCAATGGCTTCAATCACGCCACCAAGTCTATCGATTTGCTCGAAGTACTTTTCGGCTTCCTGCTCCATTTTCATGGTCAGCCACTCGACATAGTAACTGCCGCCGAGCGGATCAACGGTATTCGTCACCCCTGTTTCATATGCAATGATTTGCTGTGTGCGGAGCGCAATTTTGACGGCTTTATCGCTGGGCAGGGCAAGAGCTTCATCCATAGAGTTGGTATGCAGCGATTGCGTGCCACCTAACACAGCCGCCAGAGCTTGAATGGCAACACGCACGATGTTGTTCTCAGGCTGCTGAACCGTGAGCGTGCAGCCAGCGGTCTGCGTATGAAAACGCAACTGCCATGAGCGCTCATCTTTTGCACCGTATTTGTAGCGCAAGCGTTTCGCCCAGATTTTGCGTGCCGCTCTGAACTTAGCAATCTCTTCAAAGAAGTCATTGTGAGAGTTGAAGAAGAAAGAAATGCGCGGCGCAATCTCATCGACATCGAGACCGGCGGCAAGCGCATGCTCGAGATAAGCAAAGCCATCGGCAAGCGTAAAAGCAAGCTCTTGCACCGCTGTAGACCCTGCTTCTCGAATATGGTAGCCGCTTACCGAAACGGGGTTAAACTTTGGCATTTCCTTGGTGCAGTAGACAAACATATCGGTAATAATGCGCATGGAAGGGCGCGGCGGAAAGATATACTCTTTCTGTGCGATGTATTCTTTGAGAATATCGTTCTGAATAGTGCCACGCAGTTTCTTGAGGTCATAGCCGGCGCGCTGTGCTGTGGCAATGTAGCCAGCGAGCGCAACCATCGCCGTCGAGTTGATGGTCATCGAAGTGGAGACCTCTTCCAGATTTATCCCCTTGAAAATGACCTGCATATCGGCAAGTGAGGAGAAGGAAACGCCGCACACGCCGACTTCCCCTTTTGCAAATTCAGAATCGCAGTCGTAGCCCATGAGCGCCGGCAAATCGAAGGCGACGGAAAGTCCCGTTTGTCCGCGCTCCAAAAGAAAATGATAGCGAGCATTGGTCTCTTCGGGTGTAGCAAAACCTGAAAAGAGACGCATCGTCCAGAGTTTGCCACGGTAGAGATTGTTGTGAATAGAGCGCGTGTAGGGAAATTCGCCACTGTGACCAATCTCGGTGTTGTAGTCAATATCTTGTGTATCAAGCGGCGTGTATAGAGCTTTGATAGGTTCCCAGCTCAAGTTTTCGTATTTACCTGGGAGTTCTTTGGTCTGGCGATTCTTTTCCAGCCATCTTTGATAATCTGCTTCTAATTGCGCAAAGTCCGTTGCGCCAAACACATTCTGGTTCATTGTCAAGTATCGATTGGAAGTTATTGCGTAGTAAGTTACACAACTTTTGCAAAACAAAATCACACTGTGCCGCTGGCAGAAGCGTTAGAAAAACTGCCGGTAAGCAGAACGAACTTATCGACCCAACTGTGCCTGCTGCATGATGTAGATGCCTGAAATGGTAATTAATCCGCCGACAACCACATTCCAAGTCAGCGGTTCATTAAAAAACAGCACGCCAAACAGTGCCGCCCCAACAGGCTGACCGTTCATGAAAATAGAAACCAGAGAGGATTCAATTTTGCTGAGCGCATATGTTAGCAACACATACATCACCACCGACATGAAAAGCGTCACATATCCGAATGCAATCCAAGCTTTGAGCGAAATTTTGCTGGGCTCAAACTCCCCAAGATACCAAAGCCCAACAGGTGAATATATCAGCGTGCCAAGCATCATGATAAGTGCAGTGGCTTGAATAGGGTCGTAGCCGTATAGCCATTTTTTACTAAGCGCAATGTAGAGTGACCAGCTGATGACACCGCAAAGCATAATCAAATTGCCGCGCATGAGCTGGTCATCAGTAGAAATGCCGCGTGCAAAGAGCACAAGGCTAACACCAAGCAGAGCAATCGCAATACCTGTGATTTTCCCAAGAGAGAATGTCTCTGTGCGTATGAACCACACAGAAAAGAGCAACACCACAAGAGGTGTCAGGGCGTAAATCACTGCACCATTTGCTGATGTGGTGTATTTCAAGCCAATCATATATGAAGCCTGATTGATGCTAATGCCCAGCAGCCCCAAGAGCAGGAATTTGAACCAATCCAAAAGTTGATGTGAGCGACCTTGCAAGCCGCCGCGTAAGAAGAATAGGATGGCAAAAATCAGTCCTGCACCTACCATCCTAAGAAATGGCAAGACAAGCGGATGAAATTCAGCAGCGGCGGTGCGAGTAAATCCATATGCCAAGCTGGCAATGATAGTTTGAAAGGTCATGGCAATAATTCCCAAGCGTTGATTGCGTGCACGCACAGCGCTATGAGAAAGAGAGGTCTCTGCGGTTACGGTAGACATTGAGTGCAAGTCCTATTGCGATAAAGTTTGCAAAAAGCGATGAGCCGCCGTAGGAAAGAAAGGGAAGCGGAATACCAATGACAGGCATCAACCCTATGGTCATGCCGACATTGATAATGACATGACCGAAGAACAGTGAAGCAATTCCTACAAGCATCAACACGGTGAATTTGTTTTTTATGCTGTTAGCAAGCGTAAGAAAACGAGTGATAAGAATAAAGAAAGTCAGCAGCACAACAGCACAGCCAACAAAGCCAAACTCTTCGCCGATGACGCAAAAGATAAAGTCCGTCCACTGCGCAGGAATGAAGCGCAACTGTGTTTGAGTGCCCTGCAAAAACCCTTTGCCGAAAAGACCGCCAGAGCCGATGGCAACTTTGGCTTGTAAGGCGTTGTAGCCAGCGCCTTGCGGGTCGAGCATGGGGTCTAAGAAAGTTTGAATACGCTTGAGTTGATGAGGTTTGAGAACTTTGGCAGCGTAGAGGTTGGTCATGATGCCTGCGGTGATGCCAGCGCCAAGTGAAGCAAAAGAGAGCCATAGCTGCTGACGCATGGAAAAGAGCACCAAAAGCATAAACCCTGCGGCAAAAGCAAGGATATAGAGGTCAATAAAGCCTATTAGGGCGAAGGCAATAGGCAATGCTAAGATAACCACATAGTAAAATTCAAAGCCAGCCAGTACAATCATGGGCACGATAAATGTCAGATAGGTCAGGGCAGTGCCCGTGTCTGGCTGAAGCATGATGAGCGCAACGGGCAGAAGCACAATCCCAATAGCGGTAGCAAACCCTTTCAGTGAGCGGATATTGGTGTCGCGGTGGGAAAGGTAGCGTGCCAGCGCCATAATCGTCGTGAGCTTTGCAAACTCTGATGGCTGAATACTGGCGCCAGCCACTTGAAACCAGCTAAGTGACCCAGACACTTTGCGACCGATAATCAAAACAGCAACCAAAGCAAGAAGTGAAAGCCCGTAAAGCGTATATGCCCAATCTTGGAAAAATCGGTAGGGGAGAAACATGACTATCATCATAGCAACAAGGCTAATGCCGAGCCAAATCAGCTGCTTGTGAAAGTTTGTCATGATGCCCACGCCATTGCAGGCACTGTAGATGGCGGCAAGACCAAAAGAAACCAACACAGTCGTGCAGAGCAAGAGGCTCAAGTCAAAAGGCTGTTGCCGAATGCGGTCATACATCATGGTGCAAAGTAAAAGGCTGAGCGTTGTGTTTTACTGTGCATAAAAACTTAACTTTCCACTAACAAGACCAGACAGGTGCATATCGAGATTCTTGGCAAATCTATGTTGTTTTGACAATTAAATATTGAGTGAATGCAGGCTCAAAAAAAGGATACGAATTGAACCGATTATGCCCCAATATCTCACAGATGCACCGTCGTTCTGAATGGAGCGCGGCGGAGTGAAGAATCCATGATGGATTCCTCGCTTTGCTCGCAATGACCAATAAAGTGTGCAGAAACATCTGTGTTCTGCCATATAATGACAAAAGACGAAGCACGGAACAGTGCAGCAACCGACACGTTCATTTGTCAAAACTACCTAAAATAACTTTAACTGCGATTGGACTTTGACGCAACACTCAAAAGACGAACTGGAGACTAAAAATTTCCGAGCTGGGTTTGCCGCCATCATTGGAGAGCCGAATGTGGGCAAATCCACTTTGCTCAATGCGGTGCTTGGCGAAAAACTCTCTATCGTTACGAGAAAGCCGCAGACGACACGCCGGCAGATTTTGGGAATTTATTCAAGCGAGGAGTGCCAGATTGTCTTTGTAGATACGCCGGGCATCATGCGTCCTAAGTATAAGCTGCACAGTGCCATGCTCAGTGCAGCAGACAGCGCAAGTTACGATGCCGATGTTATTGTCTTCATGATTGATGCCGCCCACTATGCGAAAAAGCAATTCACGCTCAACGACGACTTAGCATTTCAGCGTGTGGCAAAACTGCCAAAGCCTATCATACTGGTTGTCAATAAAATTGACCTCATCAAGCAAGATGAACTTATTGTACTGCTCGAGCAGTGTGCCAAGGCGTTTGATTTTAGGGAAATTGTGCCACTTTCAGCACTAACAGGATTGAATGTGAATGAGTTGATTCGTGCCATCTATCCATATTTACCAGAGCCCGTGCCTTTATATCCAACCGATGTGCTAAGCACAGCGCCAGAGCGATTCTTCGTCAGCGAATTGATTCGTGAGAAAATTTTTGAGCTTTTCTCTGAAGAAATTCCCTACTCAACAGAAGTAGAGGTAGAGGAGTTCAAAGAGCAGTTCGAAAAAGAGGGGAAAAAAGACCTCATTCGCTGTGCCGTGATAGTAGAACGCGAGTCACAAAAAGCCATTTTGATTGGCAAAAAAGGTTCAGCTATCAAAAGACTAGGGGAGTCTGCTCGCAAAGAAATCGAGGCATTCTTACAGCGACCAGTGTATCTTGAACTGTTCGTAAAGGTGCGACCAAACTGGCGAGAAAAGGAAAGCCAATTACGCCACTTTGGCTACAAAACATAAAAAAAATAACGAACTGGTGTAAAATTGCCCGTGTTTATGCAGACAAAACCTAAAAGAACCTAAAAGAATCTATGGGTCAAAAGCAAAAGTCAACGAAAATGCGCAGTTGCAATAGCCTTAGAAATTCGCATAGAAGATGGTGTGAGCAACTCGGTAGGCTTACACACGGAGCACAACGCTGTGTGCTATTCATCGTGCTGATGGCACTGCCCACGATGACCATAGCTCAAGAAATATCGGTGCGCGCATCGGTAACAGAAACGGTGGTAACCATAGGCGAACCGTTCGAGTATGTGATAGAGGTTCAAGGCAGTGTGCATGTAGAAGCCGTTCAGATGGGGAAGGTGCCAAGGATAGAAAAGCAGGGTGAATCTCAATCAACCAGTGTGAGTATTGTAAATGGCAAAGTTTCACAATCGCGTGTTATCAGCTATACCTTAGTTGCAAATAGTGAAGGCAAACTCACTATCCCTGCTACAACGGTGAAAGTAGAAGGGAAAATCTACCAGACTAATCCAGTTGAACTCACGGTTGTAAAGGCGGCTGCACAGGCGCAAAATGGAAGTGCGGCAGGTGGAAATACCCACCCGGACTTGGTCTTCATCAAACCAGTGATAAGCAAGACAAAACTCTATGTGGGCGAGGCAACAACGGTAACCTACAAGCTGTATGAACGTGCCGATATTTCAAATGTCGTGGTGGAAAAAGATGTCAAGCCCGAAGGATTTTGGGTGGAAGAGATTGATTTGCAGCAAGGACGTAGCAGTGTGCCACATACCACAGAGTTTCTGAATGGGGTGCTGTATCGGGTCTATACCGTCAAAAAAATGGTGCTCTTTCCAACACGAGCAGGCATACTCACAAACGGTGTCTACAAGCTCAACTGTGAAGCTCTGCTAACAAAAATCAAACAGCAACGGGGCAGAACGCTCTTAGAAGATTTTGATACATTCTTTGGCACGCTGGGCAAAAAAGTCAAGATTGATGTGGTGGCACCTGAAATAAAATTTGAAGTGGTACCGCTACCAGAACCCAAGCCAGTTGGCTTTTCGGGAGCAGTAGGCAAATACATCATGAATGCCACATTAGATAAATCCAAAGTGAAAGCAGGGCAGCCCATCACGTTCAGATTTACTGTGACAGGTGAGGGCAATATCGCCGCAGTATCACCAATTCAACTCAACTTGCCTGATGGATTTGAAAAGTATGAGCCCAAAGTAGAAGAGAGCATAAGTCGTCAGGGTGGCATAGTGAGTGGCACAAAAAGCACAGAGTATGTTGTCATCCCACGAGCAGGCGGAAAGTTTGAGATAGAACCTGTTAGCTTTTCATTCTTCGACCCTGAAAAGGGCGAATACAAAACACTCGTCTCCCCACGCTTTGAAATAGAAGTCGAAGGGGAGACCATGGTCAGTGCCGCCACGCCAATGGCAGATAGACAAACCTTGGCAAAAACCGGTGGCGATATTCGGTTCATCAAAACTCAAGATGACTTGAAATATCGTCCTGTGCCAATCTATCAATCCATTTGGTTTTATTCGTCATTTCTATTACCACTTGTCGCTTTGCTCTTTGTGTGGATGCGCAAGCAGAAGCAGGAAAAGCTGCAGGGCGACGTGGCACTGGCACGTGCCTACCGTGCCTCGCCTGAAGCTAAAAAACGATTGAAAATTGCCAGCGAACTCCTAAAACAAAACAAGCAAAAGGAATTCTTTACAGAACTGGAGCAAACTTTGGTGAAGTTTATTGGCAATAAGTTCAATACCGATGACCTTGCACTGACCAAAGAAGAACTGCGCTCACTGCTCCAAGAGAAAAAGGTAGCGCCAGAAATCGTTGAAAAATGCTTACAGATTTTAGAGAAGTCGGAATACTACCGTTATGCACCCACCAGCCAGATCAAAGATGACCTTAATGCAGTATTTAATGATGCAGAGAAAATTATTTCTGAACTTTCCGAACGCCCTACTTCAAGCTAAAACGATACTCATCCGCACTGTGTGCATGAGCACCGTCTGGTTTCTGCCCGCTATGCTGTGGGCGGCAGATGAGGAAGCAAAACAGCTCTTCAAGGAAGCCAATCAGTGCTACCAAGAAGGCAAGTTCAACGAAGCACTTGAGCACTATAAAAAGTTGGAAAATCTGGGCTATCAAAGTGGCGCGCTATATTACAACATGGGCAACACCTACTACAAACTTGGCGCAGTAGGTTATGCCATTCTCTACTATGAGAAAGCCGCCAAACTCATCGGCAACGATGAGGACCTAAGAGCCAATTTGGAACTGGCACGCATGCGCACCAAAGATAGAATTCAAAAGCTGCCGCCGTTCTTATTCGACGCTATCATAGAACGCTGGATAGAACTGTTTTCACTCGAGGGTGTGGCATGGGGCACAATAGTATCATTCTACCTCTTGATAGCAATAGCCATTGCTCGACTGCAGAAACTGCTACGAAATCAACTGGCTGCACAGATAGGATTCTATGTAGCTCTGGGCATCACGTTCTTCTTGGCCATCACATTTGGTGCAAAATCCTATCATGACGCTCTTCGCGCAGAAGCTATCGTGGTAAGCTCAACACTGAATCTGAAAAGCGAGCCAAAAGATGAAGCCAAGACAATTCTGGTCGTGCATGACGGGTTGAAAGTCAGCATCATGCGCCAATTGGACGAATGGATAGAGGTCAGACTGCCAAATGGAGATAAAGGCTGGGCAAAAGCTACCGACATTGCACGAATCTAAGAGGGCACGGACTAAAAACCCAAAAGAGGTAAAGGTCATGAGGGAAACGGCAGAAAAGTGACTGCTTACAGTACAGAGAAGCCTAAAGTTGAAGTGGGCAGCATTGGGGTCAGAGTTCCAATTGGATTTATTCCTCAATTGTGTTATTATAGCCGTGCGGTATGAGAAAAATACCCAAAAACATTGCGCTATCAACTTAATTTAAGCAACAAAGGAGCAAATTGCATCTACGAACCTGTATATGCTCTGACTTCATGAAAACTTTCTCTTTCAGGAAGGTTCGTGCGGCTAAAGGGGAATTTTGCTTTTCTCTACTGTGTCTCTAACACAACAACAAAACATATTAACGATGAAAAAAGTAATACTTTTCTTCACCGCGTTGCTTTTTGCGGTTGGGCTACATGCTCAAGAGCGAACCGTGTCGGGGACGGTGAGGGCAGCTGAAGA
>Ga0308419_1000111_pt1 | contig 67806 bp, 63 predicted proteins | sample HotsprSampleMS50_FD_203674 | JGI IMG/M metagenome (GOLD analysis project Ga0308419, IMG submission 203674) | Hot spring phototrophic mat microbial communities from Mushroom Spring, Yellowstone National Park, Wyoming, United States - 20090730_MS50 ... | reverse complement strand
GAAATAGGAATCAGAAAAGAGGAACGAGGAAAAAAGAGGGCAGTGCTTCAACAGATCCCTATTTCCTATTCCCTATTTCCTACAATACCTACCGCTGTGCGCTCAGGCTGCTTTGGGCTTAATCAGCTTTGTGCTCTCTGCTGGCATCTATCTCGCGCAGAATCTGTTGCCAGGCCGCACTGATCTGTGCCTGGGTTTCTTCAATGGTGCCACTGTTGTCAATCACCACGTCAGCATGAGCGATGCGCTCGGCCTGTGGTGGCTGGGCAGCGACGCGCTGTTGTGCTTCCTCAGCGCTCATACCGCGCGTCTGGATCAGGCGCTCGATCTGCTGGTCGGTGGTACAGGTAACTACCCAGATCGCATCACAGTAGGGTTGCCAGTTGGACTCCAATAGCTTGATCGCATCAATGACGGCGATAGGGTAATCTAATGGTTGTTCACGGGTACCGTGCCCGCGCTCCTGGGCAATGCTGGCGATCCAGGTCTTGATTTCCGTACGCACAGCGGGATGCACAATGGTTTCGAGCCGCTGTAGGGCATCAGGATTACTAAAGACCAGACTGCCTAGCTTCCGCCGGTCAATAGGGCCGCCTGGTCGCGTCAGAATATGAACACCAAAGGCAGCCACAATCTGGTGATAAACAGCAGTACCGGGCTGCTGCACCCGATGTGTCACCCGGTCAGCGTCGATAGTACGTGCGCCAAGACTCGACAACATCGCCAGTACGGTACTCTTCCCACACGCAATCCCGCCGGTCAGTCCAATGATATAAAGGTTGGGATTTTTCAAGATGTTCCTCGGTTCCAGGAAGTCTGGTGACCAGCGACACCAGGTCATTTCAACTCAATATACTCTTGCTTGACCAGCACCTGCTCGTCTAACCCACAGCGGGTCAATAAGGCACCGATCATATGCGCTCGCTCATCGGCGTCCTTACGGCTCCAGGTGCGGCTCTTGATCTCCAGATAGGGGCCAGGTGGGTGGCGGTTAACCAGAGTATCAAGATTGAGGGCAAAATCCTGGCCCTGATAGGTAATTCGCCAGCGCAGGCGTCGCTTCTCGAGTTCCACGACACGATCGGGTTGGAAATACTCGCGGTAGAAGCGCAGAGTGTGATCGGCAGGGGCGGTATAGCGTGCCCGTGAGAGCAAAATAGCTGAAGGATACTCACCTCGCTGTGCTTCAGCCATCAGCGTAATCGTGTATTTTGGATCAACGCGGGCACCTGGATCAAGCCGATGATCCTCGCGAATGCGAATGCGTCCACGCTCACGATTATCAAACAGGAAGTAGGTATCATATTGGATGCGCTCGCTCGCCTTGGTGACGGCGACATCAGGCAGATCGAGCAGAGCGTTGACATACTGCTGGCCTTGCTCACCAACGTAGGCTTTCACCTGTACCTCAAAAATCTCAGCCTGCTGCACACCACCAATCGCCAGGATTTTGTCGAGTAAATTGGCCTCACGGTTGGCAAGAAAGGTGTTAATGGTTTCAGCAATCGTTTGTGCCCGGGCTACAATTTGTTCTGTGTCCAATGTTAACAACTGGCGGTTGTGCAGGAGCCAGCGCCCATCAACTAGTACATCGCGCACATCGGCGGCGCGGGCACTGTAGACGAGATGCGAGTAGATGGCATCGGTGCTATAGGTATAGCGTGGAGCACTGTGCAGCCGATCCAGTTCGACCACGGTGATATCTGCTCGTTTGCCGGGAACCAGTGAGCCAATGATATGATCCAGGTGAATAGCCCGGGCACCGCAACTGGTCGCCAGTGCCAGAGCGTCGCGGGCGGGCACAGCAGTCGGGTCGCCGCTGACGCCTTTCGGCAACAGGGCGGCCAGATGGATTTCGGTAAACATATCCTGATCATCGTTGCTGGCGGGGCCATCGGTGCCCAGACCGGTGCGTACGCCTGCTTCAATCAGGCGGCGATAAGGCGCAATTCCACTGGCAAGCTTGAGGTTGCTGCTGGGGCAGGGTACTGCACCAACCCCCGACTCGCGTAACAACACAATATCATCTTCGGTGGCATGCACACAATGGGCGGCAATACAGCGCACGTCAAAGATACCGACTCGCCGTGCATAGCCGATTGGCGTCGTTTCATACTGGGCCCGGCTTGCCTCCACTTCACGGGTCGTTTCTGACAGATGGGTAATCAGTGGTACATCATAGCGACGACAGAGGGCAGCCGCTTCGCGATAAATGGCGTCGGTGCAGGTATAGGGTGCATGCGGCGCAATGGTAGGAATAATCCGCTCGTGCGTATGCCATTCCGCAATAAACTGCCGGGCGCGCTCCAGACCATCGTCGTAGGAACGTGCATCGGGGGTGGGGAGACGCATCACTGTCTGCCCACAGATGGCGCGCATACCGGCTTTGTCAGCAGCACGAGCAACTTGTTCTTCAAAGTAGTACATATCGACAAAGGTGGTGGTGCCACCGCGTAACATTTCGGCACATGAGAGCAGTGTGCCGACATAGCTAAATTCAGGATTGACGAACTGACTCTCAACCGGAAACATATAGCCAAACAGCCACACATCAAGCTGCTGGTCAGCCACCAGTCCACGTAACAGACTCATTGGAACGTGGGCATGACCATTGATCAGGCCTGGTATAATAGCACAACCATGGCAGTCATGCACATTTTCATCCTCAGTCTGAAATTGTGAGCACAACTCAGCTGTCGGCCCAACAGCGACAATATCGCGCCCGCGGATCGCTACCCCGCCATCCGGGAAAATACGGCCTTCTCCGTCCATCGTGACCACGGTACCACCAAGTAGCAGCCGATCGACGTATTCGGTCATTGTTTTTGCTCCTTGTGTGAATTGACGTGCATGATCATCAAGCTCGTGACACTCAGCGGGGACGAAAGCCCCGCGGCTTCTCAGGGGCTACCCTGAGCAACGTGCGCCGTGTCCGGGCAAACATCTGGCTCTTGCCAGGATACGTACAAGGATGAACCGCATCGTGTTCGGTACACGACAACCGGAAACCAGCGTGCCGTACTTCCCGATGCAGAGAATGTTGGTGCTACCCACCGCGTCACGTGGCATGGTGAAGTGGCACTTCTTACATCGGTATATACATTGACACGTGTTCCGCTCTCCGCACACAGGGCATGTTTGCGAAGAAAAAGCTTCGCTCACGTGTTGAGCCTGTCGGTGGCTCATCTTTTGCGCGGCGTCGTTGAACGGTTTACCAATATGACACGTTGCACCAGGGAAAGCATCAGCAACCTGGCATGTGGCCTTGTGTGTGATGTCTCTGATGCGCCTGTGGGCTTTAGCAAGCATTCTGGCCTTGTGCCGTTGCAAGCGCCTCCACCGTCGCGAGTCCTTGACTCTGGTGCTTTGCGCTTGTTGAATCTGAGCCAGACACTTGTTACGCCATTGCACCGTAGCTCTGGTTTCGCATCTACTGATGAGAATAGCCTTCTTACTGTCGGTAGCCGCGATGAGAGTGTTCATGCCCAGATCAACACCGATGACGGTTTGTTGTGGACGTGGCTCATCAGGAATCTCGCAGACAAGCAAGACGTTTCCCATCTGCAAGCGCACTTCCATCAAGCGTCCTGGAAGTGCAATAGACAAAGGGATGTGCGGTGTACCAGCCTGTCCATGTGGCAAAACCAATTTACCATTTCTGACACGTGCTGCCTGGTTGGTATACACAACATCTCGATACGTTGGTTTGCACCAGGGATAGTTAGCTTCAGGGTGGTCGTTACGCCAAAGCTGGCGTGTGGCATGTACGGCTTCGCAGAATTCACCGATGATCTGCCGTACAGATTGCAAATGAAGGTGGGGTACGTGCGTTTGGCCCACTCCTCCCAACGACATTTTGTAGGTCATTTCCGATTGATGCGGCGAATACGATAGTGCCGGATCACGAGGTCACTCCAAAAACGCGCGACATCCTTGCGTGCCAGGGTGAAGATTTGCCACTCTATTCTGGACTTTGGTGTCCAGACAATCTCAACAGTTTTGTACCCCATGCTGGCATTATACCGCACACTACGAGATTGTCAACTATGGCGAAAGCCAGAATCGTTTCATCCACTGCCGCGAAGGCGGCAAGGTTTTCATGGGCTGAAGCCCCACGTTCTTTCATTGAATCATGCCGGTTCTGGTATATCGACATTCAAAGAACGGATAGAACGTGTGGTAGCGACGCTACTGCCTGGCAGCGATGTTGCCCCTAGCAGTAGACCCGGCTCGCGCCGGGAATCCGGGTGTTCGCCTATTCAGATTATATGCTCAAACTTCCGATTACATAACGTAGGTGGTGGTGGGTTCTGGTTTGAAGCGATGGTTGCAGGGAGGCAGAGAGGGCCGATGCCTCCGCATCGGCATCTGAAAGATGCGGGAACGTCGGCCCTGGCAATGAGGGTAGCGCGATTAGCTGTCCAGCGCTTCCAGCAGCAAATCGCCCTCTTCGGGGGTGATGCGTCCCTCAGCCACCAGACGCAGAATGGCCTCCCGATCCTGCTCCGGGTTGAGCGCCGGTGTATCGGTTACGGGCGGTGGAGTCGGTGTCTGGTCGGATGGTGGTGTATCTGCTACTGGTGGGTGTGACCCCGATGATTCGGACGATTCGGATGGATGCAAGTTGATGGTCGGCCCAGTCGCTGGCACACGCGACACTGCATCTGATGTTGGTGGATGCGGTGCGTGTGGTGGATGTACTGGCTTGCCCGATGGGTGCGGGGGTGCCGACGGCGGTGTCACACGTAATTTGCTGATAGCGCGTTCAACAGCCTCCAGTGCGTTAGACAGGCCCTCAGTCGCAGCACGTTGCGCCTGCTCCTTAATACGTTCCAACCGTTCTGGATCGAACAGCCATTCCCGCTCGTTGAGCCGTACCCGCACGCGCGGATCATGTGCCCGCGAACGTTCGCGGGCTCGTTTCTGGCGGCGGGCGCGTTCTGCGGCCTTTCGCTGAAAGCGGCGGGCATGTTTTTCAGCCTTGCGTGCACCTCGTGCCGGCCAATCAGACCAGGGTGCATCTGAGGTTTCTGCCCCTGATTGCGGACTACCAAAGAGGGAGGCAAACTCGCGGCCCAACTCTTGCCCCAGTTTTCCCATCTCGCGGCCCAGCTCCTGCCCAAATTTGCTCATCTCACGCCCAAGGTCGTCCAGTTCGCGTTCAAACTCACCCCAGAGTCCACTGATGCGGCTGTGATGTGGATGACTCGCTGCCCGTATATCCAGGTCGCCTCCGACTGTCAGGTCGATATATGCCTGACCGCTGCCATACACCAGGTTTATGCGATTTCCTGTATCTCGTGCTGCCACTCCGGGGCCACTGATCTCGCCATTGACCCTGGCCTGGAGGGTCAGATCAGCATCGTTGGGTAGGATAAGTTCGGCATCCCCACTAACATCGAGACGTGATTGACTATCACGTGGAAATGCAGCTTGCAGTTCCAGGTTCCCAGCAATATGTCCCGCTGTTACTGCCCCCTGTATTGCCATAAATTCGGCATCGGCACCCACATCGCCCACCTGAAGCGCTCCACCAATGTCGTGGCAGCTTGCGTCACCACCGATACGTACCACCTGAACTTCATGCTGAACGGTGCTCAGATCGCAGTCACCCGTGACGGTGCTGACGTGGATACGTAGTGCGCCATCAATCTCCAGATCGCCCCCCACGCTGCTTAACGTGATGTCGGCTGAGGGGCACTTGATCAGCGCGCAATTACCGGTGATGGTGCCCGCACGCAAGGCACTCGCGAGATGTTCCGCATCCAGGTTGCCACCGACCGTCCCTACCACGATCGTTCCGACATGTTCCAGGGTAAGATCGCCGTCAATTGCCTCAATTTCGGCGTGCTCAACGTGAGTGAGCGTCGCATCACCCTGAACGCCCTGGCGTGCCAGTAGTGTCGGTGTATGAGCCACTTCCAGGTCTTCCGCCAGATTCGTCAGTTCAACCGCCTCGCTGATCTGCGATAGTTCGACTTCATCGCCAATCTCGATCAGCTCCACACGGCGTACATTCTTGATCGCAATTGCGCCGCTGGTCTGGGTAATACTGATCGTACTATCCATGGGTACCCGTAGTCGCAGATCATCCCGACACCCTGTGATGGTCAGTGTACCGGACTCTTCATATACTTCCTGAGGAGCGGTATCACTATCGAAGACAATGGTTGGTTCGGCCCAACCACGTATACGTATATCGCCTGTAACCTGCGAGATCATCACCCGTGGGTTTGAGCCAGCAGGAAAGGTCTGTTGGGTCATATTTCACCTCATGTAGCGTCATCAGTAACAGCATTGGTTAGTAAGGCACTGGCCCGTATGCAAACCAGAACGAACGAGAGACACCCATCTGCGGTACTGAAGACGGATTATGCTATTCGACAAAGACCTCAATCCGCTCGCCTTCCTCCATGTCGTGCAGATCGAGCAGCCGTCCCGTTTTGCTCGTTTCAATAGCAGCGAGCAGATCGTCAAGCAGATGTTCGTTCAACCGGGGTGCCAGGCGGATCCCCAGACGCAAGCCGATGTTGATCAACCCGATCGGAATCGTGACAGAGATTTTCTGTCGATTGCTGGTCAAGTCCGTGACCCGCACACGTAGCATACGATCACGGAGCCGCTCACGATTGATGCCCAGGGTATCGAGTAACTGCGCCGCTTCAGCCGCCGTAATCTGGCCAGACTCAACCAGATGCAAGATACGATTCCGTTCTTCAGTCGATGCGGCCATCGCCCTGACCTTTCAGCAAACGCATGGCTTCTTCAACACTAATTTCGCTGGCGGCGAGCCGATCCAGGATGGCGCGGCGGCTGGCGCGGCTCTCACTGTCTGCTGCCGGGGAGCCGCCCAGGGTCGCCACAATAGTATCCAGGCGGCTGCGTGCCGTGTTGTAGGCGATTTTCAGTTCGCTGGCAACACCATTGATATTACCCCGATTTTTCACCAGCAGTTTCACAAACTCCAGTTGCTCTGGTGACAGATGTCCAATCCAACCCAGGCTAAACTGGCCCTCGATCACGATCCCACTTGTGGGACACTCCAGGCGGGTGACGATCAACTCGTTGCCACTGATCGGGTCACGTGTAATAATCTGGTGCATCATGTAACTCCTTGCCGCAATCGCATAACGCTGCAAACACTGCGACGGGCGCGTTGAACGCTGCCCTGCCCGCCATTGCCGTGCCTTTGTTCCTCCAAAAATCATGAACGGTATGGCATTTTCTACCAACTACAAAGATAATTGTAGCATATCTACCTATAAATGTCAACAGTTTTGGTAAAAAATGCCAATCTTTTGGCGTTTTTTATTACAGAAACACAGCGGCACTGTTTGAGGGTATCCTCACTGCGTCAGTTCTGTTCCAGAACACGAGGTACGTGGTGGTTCTGACACCGCGCCCCGGTGGGACAGGTGACGACGCTTGGTTGTAGGGGACGGCTCCGGCGTGCCCGCAGCCAGGTTGTAGGGGACGGCTCCGGCGTGCCCGCGGCCGGGCCATGTGCGCCCCGTCGTCAGGAAGGCCGCTGGCCGTGCCCCGGTGGGACACGCGACGACGCTTTGCGGGACGGGTGACGACGCTTGGTTGTAGGGGACGGCTCCGGCGTGCCCGCGGCCGGGCCATGTGCGCCCCGTCGTCAGGAAGGCCGCTGGCCGTGCCCCGGTGGGACACGCGACGACGCTTTGCGGGACGGGTGACGACGCTTGGTTGTAGGGGACGGCTCCGGCGTGCCCGCGGCCGGGCCATGTGCGCCCCGTCGTCAGGAAGGCCGCCGTCCACGCCCCGGTGGGACGCGCTACGGGGTGTCGTCGCGCCGCGTCACCATCGGCTGCCGCTCGCGCCCTCGGTCAGATACGCCTTGCTTTGTGCGTCCCGTCCCGTCCTGTTACTCGTCTGTAACCTGTGTAGGTATACTATACATCAAGCAAGATGCTCGATTTGTGATAAGGTGCCTCTTGTTTCGGGTTCGTCACCAGATCATCGTCCTTCCATCATCCTGGTGAACCTCGCTGTACCTTCCCCTGGCTCCGATGAAGATCGCCTTCCTCCAGCGATCTTCATCAGAGTTTTATCTGAGTCAAACATCTCTTTACAAGCAATGTTGCGCGGTGTATAATGTTCCTCGTGGCAAAGCAGCGCCACAGGCAGAGTCTTGTGAATAACGCGCATGGCAAAGCAATGTTTGGCCTATGTGGAGCTACGAGGCCCCGCTTAACACCTACAAAAGATTCCTAAAATGTGGATCTTGATTCCTCTTTTCTGTCTGTTGTAACACTCGCACCTGTCCAGGAACGAAAGCTGTGGCATATCCGTGAGACGCTGGTTCAGTCGGCTGTGAGTAGCCGTGCTTACTGATCGGCGATGGCTGCAGTCTGGTTGTCGTTCATTATACTGAGAGTATGAGACGGAGGGCGCAGTTGCTCGTGAGAGTGGTGCGTGGCTCATACGTACAGAGTTGAGAATAGGGAGGTGTACCCATGAAACAGAGTAGTACGTTACGCAACACATGGCTTGGTACGGTGCATGGATATCCTATCAAGGTTGAGGAACATCAGTACGATCTTTCGTACATTATCGAATTTTACGATGTGAATGACGAACGGTGTGAACGGTGTATTACGCACGATCCCATAACGGGAGAAGAACTGACTGTGACTCATATTCAACGTCAGCAATGACAAACTGCTGCTGAATGATAGTATTGCAATGCGGTGTATGGCCATGAACGTCCTATCGAAGCCATAGAGAACGCAGTGGCGCAAATCATTCAGCGTCTGTGCTGTCGTTACGGGTTGTTTTAAAGGTTTGGAGTACGCATATAGCCAGTAACCAGCGTCTCACGAATGTCCCACTGGCAATCATAGACGCGCTTATCTGCGCACACAAAACCGGAAGCAGTTCGCTTCCGGTTTTAGATTATACCAGGTACCTGACTGGATCCAGTGATAACATCGTATTCGTTCCATTAGAGTGGCATGGAGAGAACCAGGCTGTTTCTGGTGTTTCTTGTTCGGCCCATAGGGTAACGTCTATGCTGTCACCCTATGGAGGTCAGGAAGAAGGGTTCGCAGGAGCCTATGGCCCTGGCACCCTGCGGGCGAACGTTCCATGAAGCGAGTACATACCAGGCACTCAAGAACGTATCTCTCTATAGAAGGCTCGATAGCCAGGGTGTTTATGGCACAGAACGTGATTGCTGATAACGGACAGCTTTGCAGTGCATCTTCGGGTTTAGAAATAATGGCTTAACGGAACAGTTGATTATGTACGGCTGCGCGGCGTATTTTCGCTTCCAGAATGGCCAGAACCTCGTCGGGATTCGAGGAGGTCAGCGCAGCGGCCTGAGCCAACGAAAGGTTCGACGGATCGATATGGAAAGCGCGCAAAACTCCACCGGCAATCGAGGCGCGGGCAGCGGTCTGGTTCACAGTCTTGTGTTCCTGCTGAATACCACTCATCGTTATCCTCCTGATAATATAACCAATCCAATCATCTGTTCAAGGTAAACATGCTTTCTGCGTTGCAATGCTGCAATGAACCACATCACCATCATAGCAGATAATTTGGATCATTTCAACAAAAAAACGGGCAATCTATTTGTACATTTTGCACAAATTTGGGCAGGCAGGGGACACCATGGTGGAGACTGCCAGGGTCGATCAACGGATCAAACGTATCAGCCGCACACGCAGAATGGCCTGTATACAACCACGAAAACGGATAATTCATGCATGTGCGGGGCTGCGCGGGGGAGCCGTGGAGGTTGTACTGGAGTGGCATATTGTCAGGTGAGTGCTGATGCTCCACATCCGCATCCACCTGACATGAATCAATCATAGTTGGTTCAAGCCGTTACTCGTGATTGAGCGTATTCAATCGTCTGACGCAGGTGGGCCAGATTACGCAGCGTCTCGATCTCGCTGTCACTCAGTACATCTGGTAGCACTAGTTTCACCCGTGCGTACAGATCCCCGCGCTCGTCGGGCCGATCCAGGCGTGGCATACCCTGGCCACGTAGCCGAAAAATCTTATCGGCCTGAGTACGCGGCGGAATCTTAAGGCGTACTGTGCCATCCAGTGTGATTACCGGCACTTCGCCGCCCACTGCAGCTGTATACATATCTACCAGTACATCGGTGTGCAGGTTGTGGCCCTCACGCTTGAAGCGCGGATGCGGTTGTACCTGAATACGGAGATAAATGTCGCCGATCGCACCGCCAGTTCCATCCAACCGGCCCTGGTTTGCCAGCCGTACTCGTGACCCGGTTTTGACACCAGGAGGAATACGAGCCTCTATGTACTGATCGCCCAGATGGAGTAAGCACGTCGTGCCGCTAAACGCTTCTTCCAGGGAAATATCGACGCTCACTTCGCGATCGCGTCCGGGTTGAGTGTAGGCACTACTGTCATAACCGGTCTGTCCAAACATCGCACCGAACATATCACGAAATGGCGATGCCGTACCGAACACATCTGCGAAATCCTGGGGATCAAAATGCCCGGTGGTATAAACGTGCGTACCTGACCCGGCTTGCCAGTACCCACCATCAAAGCCAGGTTGGCTGCCGAACTGCTGCCACTGCTGATATTGCTGGTGGAAGGCGTCGTACTGCTGGCGTCTTTGCGGGTCACCGAGTGTTTGATAGGCTTCATTGATCGCCCTGAAGCGCCTCTCGGCCTGCTTATCGCCTGGATTAACGTCAGGATGATACTGGCGTGCCAGTTGGCGATAGGCCTGCTTTATAACGTAATTATCGGCATCAGGTGTTATTCCTAGTTCTGCATAGTAATCTTTCATTCCCATAGTTCTACTCTGCTCTGGCAAACATCGTGCTGTAGCCTATAGCTTGCTATGGCAAGTACCGGTGCAGGGCGATTTTCACGAGCAGGGGTCTGGAGGCCACAGGCCTTTGATGCCGGAGAAACGCCTGAAGAGGCATTGTCCCTTCAGCCCTATGCTATGTACATAACGTAGGCACCCAGATCCTCAGCTGGACGCGTATGTTGATATGTCGGAGGGGATTGCCCCGCCAGACTACCCGGCTGGAACGGTTGGTAATGCAGGCCAGATTTCAGCCGAGACTCTGATTGTGAGCGTATCCAGCTTGCATATTCAAACCTCCATCAGGAATCCCGATTCGCCGTAGATCTGGCTCGGCCCAAGCCAGGTTGCCGATTTCGCCAGGACTTCGTACTCCACGAGATGGCAGGGTTTCTGTATCAGCGCCAGATGCGGGCGATAATATTCGCAATAATAGTCAGGATCAGACTGACCATAAGCATGGTGGTTATAGGGATAAATAGCTTGAAATGCTCACGCTCAATAAGAATATCACCGGGTAGCCGTCCCAGCCATGATACACGCCCGATTAGTAAAAATATACCTCCCACAATACAAATGACTACACCCGCTCCAATTAACCACTGTCCTATTTGATCCATATTTTGTACTCTCTCGTTCGCTAAAATCCTATCTGAGAAGCTTTTTGTGCATTGCACCTCATCATACCTATTACTCCAACAGGAATTCATCGTCTCCTTACCCAGGAGATGCCTCGTTGTAGTACTATATTATGTAATCGTTCAGGGGGGTGGCCAGGAAGGGCGTTGTTCCTCCGGGAGTCTCCTCGTTTCGACCCGTTTTGAACGAACCGAAGCAACAGTTTTACGGGAGCCGCGATCCCCGCGCCCTGGCTGGCACAGGTACCACCTGAACGGTTACGTGTTTTATATAATTTCGAACTAAGTATACGAGTGGGTATTGCATTCTGGAATCCAGACTTGTTCTGGCTCTGGCCAGGCGCAAGCCTGGACTCCGGTGCCTGAACTTCAGTGCTTCTCAACAGGCACGGGATTGTGATAAGTCGAACACTGAAACGTGATTGTCCTCAATTTTAACCGGAGAGTATCAGAAAAAGATAAGAACCGCGTAAGAGGAATGTTAACCCCCGTGATAATAGTGGGCAGTGGGCGGGGAGCGTGCTATACTACATCCAGGTATGTCTCAAGGAATATATAGCAATCCTGCAAGACATGAGTCGTACACAATCGGAGTACCGGCCTTCGCCTGGTGGAAGCGAAACCCGGGTGAAAGCTGGGACTCGAATGTACCATTGGGATAGGCCTGCGATACTAAAATCTCAAGAGTAACAAGGTTTCTATCTGATAAGGAACAGCATGATGAATGATCCGCAAAAATCGAGCTTACATGTGTTGACCATTCGCCATCCATTTGTCGTTTTTGAACAACGTTTCTGGCAGCCCTTTCTCAATATCTACGAAACCGAACAGGCACTGGTCATCGTTGCGGAACTGGCGGGTGTCGATTCCGATAGCCTCAGCATTGACGTTGAGACCCATCTGGTGCGCATTCGCGGCAGTCGTAACGTGAGGCCCCCTGATGATTTGCGACGGATTGATCGTATGGAGATCACATCAGGCCCGTTTGATATCAATATTCCACTCAATCGGACGGTAAATCCGCAGCACACCGAGTCATACTATCAGCAGGGGTTGTTGCACATTATGTTGCCATTTATGCGGCACTCTCCTCAGCGTATCGTCATTAACGTAACGGATGGAGGGTAGGAATGAGCACCAACGAAGACCGTAGTGTAAATCACATAGATATACCTTCCATTTTACCGGTTCTTGCGATCAACAATGGGGTACTCTTTCCCAATATGCTGATGCCTTTAGCGATCAGTGGCGAATCCTGGGTAAAAATGGTAGACGATGCTGCCCTGTCAAACAAAATGCTGGCGGTATTCTGGCGTAAACAGCCGGGAGATACGTTCGATCTGAACCAGATCGGAACGGTCGGGGCAGCGGCACAGATTGTGCGTATGTTGCGCTTGCCCGATGGCACGGTACAGGTGTTGTTGCAGGGTCTGGCACGGGTACAGATCGTAGCCATGGTCAGTGAGACTCCCTACCCGGTGGCGCAACTGACTATCCTGCCGGAGCCAGAAGTCATTCCGCTCGAGGTTGAAGCCGTGGCACGCAATGTGTTAACCCTGTTTCAACAGGTCGTGCAGGCTAATCCAAATATGCCTGACGAACTAGCGATGGTGGCGATGAACACGCCGTCACCCGGTGTGCTGGCGGATCTGATCGCGGCCAACTTAAATCTGAAGCCCGAACAGCAGCAGACAGTACGTGACACCATAGATGTTGGGGAGCGCTTGCGGCTTATTATGGGCTTTCTGGGGCGCGAGCGCGAAATTCTGTCGATTGGACAGAAGGCGCAGGAAGAGATGTCACGCACGCAACGTGAGTATATTTTGCGCCAGCAACTGGAGGCCATCCGGCGTGAATTAGGCGAGACGAACGAACAGGAGGCCGAGATTACGGAGTTGCGACGTCGCCTGGAGGAGGCCCGGCTGCCAGATGAGCCGCGTGCCGAAGCCGAACGTGAACTAAAGCGCCTGGAGCGTATGCCACCGGGTGCCGCCGAGTCAGGCATGGTACGTACCTACCTGGACTGGTTGATCGGGTTGCCCTGGAATACAAGCACGACGGATACCTTTGATCTCCCCGAGGCCCAGGCAGTGCTTGACGCCGACCACTATGACCTGGATCGGGTGAAAGAGCGGATTATCGAGTATCTGGCGGTACGCAAATTGCAACATGAACAGGGCGAAGATCGGCTGCGAGGCCCGATTCTCTGTTTTGTGGGGCCGCCAGGTGTGGGGAAAACCAGTCTGGGCCAGTCCATCGCACGGGCATTGGGGCGTGAGTTTGTACGGGTTGCCCTTGGGGGGGTGCGTGATGAATCGGAGATTCGAGGTTTTCGTCGCACCTACATTGGTGCGGTGCCGGGGCGTATTATCCAGAACATCAGTCGTGTCGGTAGCAACAACCCGGTGTTGATGCTGGATGAGGTTGACAAGTTAAGTGTGGGGTTTCAAGGTGATCCGGCAGCGGCCTTGCTGGAACTACTCGATCCCGAACAGAATCGTGCCTTTGTGGATCGCTACCTGGATGTGCCGTTTGATCTGAGTCGTGTGTTGTTCATTTGCACGGCTAACCGTATTGATACCATTCCGCCCGCACTGCTTGATCGTATGGAAGTGCTGGAACTATCCGGGTATACCGAGGCCGAAAAGCTGGTGATCAGTCAGCGCTACCTGGTACCGCGCCAGCGCATGGAACAGGGGTTAGCCGAACGTGCACCCGAAATCAGTGTCGCTGCATTGCAACGGCTGATCAGCGCATATACCCGTGAGGCCGGTGTGCGGAACCTAGAACGGCAGATCGGTGCTCTTTTTCGCAAGATGGCAACTCGCCTGGCACAGGGGCAATCTATCCCTGATATGATCGATGCGCCTGATCTGGATGACCTGTTGGAGCCGCCGCGGTTTCGTCACGAGACCTTGCTCAATGAAGATGAGATAGGTGTGGCAACGGGCATGGTCTGGACGCCGGTAGGCGGTGATATTCTGTTTATTGAGACCAGTGTCGTACCAGGCAAAGGTCAGCTCATTCTAACCGGCCAGCTAGGGGAGGTGATGCGCGAATCAGCGCAGGCAGCTATGACCTATGCCCGTTCTCGGGCCGCACAGCTAGGGATTGCTCCTGATTTTTCGCAGAACAACGATATTCACATCCATGTCCCGGCTGGCGCTGTCCCTAAAGAGGGGCCGTCAGCCGGCATTACGATTGCCAGTGCGCTGATCTCGGCTCTGACCAGGCGTCCCTGCCGCAAGCAGGTGGCGATGACGGGTGAAATTACGCTGCGTGGCCGTGTGTTGCCAATCGGCGGGGTCAAAGAAAAGGTGCTGGCCGCGCAACGGGCTGGTGTGCAGATGGTGCTGCTCCCTCGTGACAATGAACCCGATCTGCGGGAGATACCCGCCGAAATACGGGATCAGTTACAGATTGTGCTGGTCAACCATATGGATGAAGTGCTGCCATATGTGCTACACGAAGAGTCCGTGACAGCGTATGTGACGTGAGCAACGATCAGGATGGACGTATGTAACATCTGGTTTCAAATGGAACAATATATGACATGTTTTTATGGTATCTAACTTTCTTTTACAGAGATCGAGCTGATTACATGCTCGTTTCTTGATACGTTTGTTGTGCATGGCTGTAGATAGTTCTAGAGGCACCGATGCAGTTCAATTTCTGCTACAACTATCGCTGCTGACCAGACTGTGGGGCAGCTGCGAAATCAACCGAATGTTATTCGGTCAGTGTTCGACAAGGCATTGAAAATCCTTGGCGTCAATTATAAGATTTCAAAGCACAATTGTAGCTTTGAATCGATGCCAGATCACTGAATCCTGAGTTCAATCACCTGAATACCATAAGGAAACAACGATGTTTAAACGTATTCTGTTAGCAACTGATGGTTCGCCCGTTGTTGAGCGCGAAGTGTTATATGCTGGGCATGTAGCTCGGGTGGAACAGGCCGAAATTCTGGTGCTCCATGCCTATGAACCACCCGCACGCTATGCCAGTTACCCAGGGTACGAGGCGCTGGTCGATCAGCATCGTGCCGTGGCGCAGGCGCTGATTGACGAGGTGGTGCATCAACTACGCGAGGATGGCGTCGTCGCTCGTGGTGAGTTACGGATTGGTGCTGCTGCTGAGGCGATTATTGCGGCGGCAGCTGATCATAATATCGATCTGATCATTATGGGTACCCGTGGTAGCAGTAACTTGCGTGATATGCTTGGCAGCGTGAGTGCGCAGGTGTTGCGCTATGCACACTGCCCGGTGCTGGAAGTGCCATAAAGGGTGCGAAATCGTTTTAGAGTACTTCTGGCATCTCTCTGGCAAGCCTCTATGACACGGAGTACATGGTGGCGGTGTTTTTCGCATGCGGCAGCGTGGGGAAATGCTTCATTCCTCTCCAACTTTTTCCGAAGGCGAAAAGTTGGGGAGAAAAGCAAAAAATACCGCTCTGCCCCTGGCAAAAGACATTTTGCTTGAGCGACCGCATCTCGCTACCTGCTTCGTCCTGTTGAAGGATAGCAATCCTAAATCAAAGGTGCGTAATCGCAGTCTACTGTGAACAATCGCAATCCAGGTGTTAGCCTGGACGCAACGCTACCAGGCTAACGTTACCAGGGTTACCTCTACAACAGGAGTGCTATACTACCCCCCTTCCCTATTGCGGCGGTACTGGTTGAAGATTTCATACAGCACGATGCCGGTTGCCACCGCCAGGTTGAGCGAGTCACTGCGTCCGACCATAGGAATGCGCACTACGTGAGTACAGATGGCTTGCTGTTCTGCCGTTAGCCCCATGCGCTCGCTGCCCATCAACAACACCAGCGGGGGATGGTACGTTAAGAACTGATAATCAGTAGGGGCGTCATCGGAGGTACCGATGACGGTATAGCCGTGTTGCTGTTGCCACAGCGCAAACTCGGCAAAACTAGCGCGCACCAGCTGCTGGCTGAAGATCGCGCCCATACTGCCGCGTACTGCCGTCGGATCATATGGATCGGTACAATGACCCAGTAAGATCACCCCGGCCCCGCCCACGGCATCACTCACACGCAAAATAGCGCCCAGGTTGCCCGGATCCTGAATCGCATCAACCGCAACCCAGACCAGTTCGCTTCCCAGGTGGATTGATGCCAGTGGTTGCCAGTGCTGGCGTACTACGGCTGCAATACCTTGCGGGCCTTCACGGGCCGAGATACTCTCAAACACTCTGGACGTGACCTCTATGCAGTGTGTGCCCTGTTGTTCCTGGGATTGTATTAGTTCCTGGGCAAATGAGCTGGTAAGCAAAGCCGGTGCCACAATCAGTGTCTCGATTGCTGCTCCGGTCTGAATAGCCTCGGCCACCAGCCGTGTGCCCTCAATAAAAAACAACCCGCTACGCTCACGTTCCTTACGCTGGCGCAGGCTACGGATGTGTTTGATATGCGGATTACTGGTGCTAGAGATAAGCATGGCACGGTTCTTACCCGGCGACCTCACGTTCCTGCGGCAGCCTCAGTGTCTTGGCCAGCACCTGGGTCAACTGAGCCAGGCTGATCGGCTTGGTTAAAAAGTGATTAATGCTGGCTTCCAGACCAATCGCGATGTCGGGCATGCTGCCGGATATCATGACGATCGGAATAGTAATCTTGCGTAGACGCAAGGCATGTGCCAGGTCAACACCCCACATGCCGGGCATTTGATTGTCGGTAATTAAGAGATCAACCGGTTGGCTGATACAAACACGTAACGCATCAAGACCATTATCAACTTCGGTGATATGCATATGTCCATGGTAACATCCAATCATACGGACGAGAAGCGTACGTACCTGTGGGTCATCATCAGCGATGACAATACGTTGGAGTAACGACATCTTTTGATCCTCCTGCAAAAGGGTAAGAACCGTTCAGGTAGTACGATAACGAACCATCCCCTGGGTAGCAAGGTGCGGCGCCCTGGAGTAGGAGAATGGCCCGGCGAAGCCGTGCCCCTCCCGGCGTTTCTTCTTCGACCCGTTGGAGCAGCAAAGCTAACATAACAGGTCGAAGGGTTTCGGGGAAGCCGCAGACTCCGCAACTCCTGCTGGCAAACGGTTTCCTGAACGGGTGCACCGTTTATCTCTATCATTCGGGACTCTATTCAACGCACGTGTTCGTTCTTTTTGCATAGGTCGCGCTCATTGCACAACATGTTCGCACACAAATCGGGCGTGGGCCTGAATCGCCGCCCGTTGCGCCGGGTTGAAGCGGCGTAGGCCCAGCACAGTTGGCCCCAGACGTGGGTTAGCCCGTAGCCGTGCTTCATGGACAATCAAGAAATTCCAGTAGAGTGTGTTAAATGGACAGGCATCCGCTCCTACCCGCGCCTTTGGGTTGAAGCGACAGGTGCTACAGTAGTTACTCATACGCTGAATATAATTGGCGCTGGCAATATATGGCTTTGTGGCTGTCACACCGCCGTCGGCGTACAACCCCATGCCCAGGACGTTGGGCAGCATGACCCATTCATAGGCGTCGATATAGCAAGTTGTGAACCAGTCGTTCACCGCCTGCGGCTGCAGACCAGCCAGCAGCGCAAAGTTGCAGATCAGCATCAGCCGTTCAATGTGGTGTGTATAGCCATCACGCAAGGCACGGGTGATCGCGTGGTACAGGCAGTGCATATCGGTCGCACCGTTCCAGAAGAAGGCCGGGAGCAGGCGCTGGTGGTTCCAGGCATTGACATCACGCAGACCCGGCATCATGTCCCAATAGCGATAGTAGATGTATTCGCGCCAGCCGATAAGCTGACGTACAAAGCCCTCGACCGAGGCCAGGGGTGCCTGGCCATTGTAGAAGGCGCGGACGGCGGCCTGGCACATTTCGAGCGGGCGCAGCAGGCCAATGTTGATCAGCGGCGACAGCATGGAGTGAAACAACACCGGTTCGTGGCTATGCATCGCATCCTCGAATGGCCCGAAGTCTGGCAGGCGATGGGTGATAAAGTCGTCCAGTGCAGCCAGTGCCTGGGCACGGGTGACGGGCAGTGCAAACCCGTCCGTGCTACCGATTGCCTGCGGGCAAAGGGCTTCCACATCGTTCAGTGCCGAGCGGGTCAGGGCATCGGGGACAAAGGTGGGTAACGCGGGAACCGGGCGACCGTCGTAGCGCTGGCGATTATCGGCGTCAAAATTCCAGCGTCCGCCTTCTGGTTCGCCGTTGGCATCGAGCAACAGCCCGGTCTGACGGCGCAAGGCACGATAGAGCGGCTCCATACGGGCCGGTGTGCGGCGGGGTGGGTAGTGCGTGACCAGGAACTGATCGTTGGGTAAGACCTCCACGACTGTATTGAGCATAGGAGCAAGGTGCAACTGTAACTGGCGCGTGTCGTACTCGGCGGCGGCCATGCACACCAGGCGTGTACTCCCGCTGGCGGCCAGATGCTCGCGCAGTCCGGTGACAAAGTCGGGTGCCGTCCGCAGGTCAACCTCGTAGCCCTGCGCCCGCAATGCAATCGCATAGTGGCGCATCGCCGCCAGGATGAGTCCCAGCTTGCGCTTATGGTGCAGGCGTTGTTGCAAATGTTGCAACGACTCGATCAGCACGACATGTCGTCCCGGTGCCAAGCCGGGATGATCGTGCAGTAGTTGATCGCCGAGGATCCAGACTGATTCACACATAAGGCTGCATTATCGTAGGATACCGAGAAAAGGAAGATTATTGTACCACAAGAAGATAGTCTATCTGAGCGGCGTGGATATAGATGTGGAGATCCCCTTGCTTTTTGTGGCGTGCTATGATTGTACCATAGTCTGCGAGTTTGTATAGTCAGATTTTGGATAGGAATCGGGAATGTGCCCAATCACTGCTCTGTATTTCTCAATAGTTTTTATGGTACAATATCGTCGGGCAAAAACTGTGTCTCCCAGCTTGCGAATTCATTAAGAATGCCTGATGTTCACACCAATATTCACCCCACCTTCAGCGGCCATGAGATGTTTGTACTCGGCAGCATCTGGCTGAAGAAGGGCTATGATATGATTTGGCAGTATTCTGATCTGTTTGTGCAGCCGAAAGAGGTAAGCCAGGAGAAGGTTTTGCTTTTACGTGGCAGGCCAGATCACAGACTATGCTGGAACATATCAAGCTGATAACCGTAGACGATATAGCTATTTTATCCTTATTGTCAATTGGATTCCAGGCTTTCGCCTGGATGGAGCGAGACCCGGACGAAAGCCTGGAATCCGGTTGTTTATGACGTATGTAGAATTGCTATACACCTATCGCTCAGCTTAGATTGCACAATCGAAAACATCGGTGAACCAACCAGAAGAAAGCTCTGCACTCAGACCGCTTTGTGTGTTTCGATACTCCGATCAAGTTTGCGCAGCAGACGTAAGAGTTCAAGCTGTTCCGCGTTCGATAGCGAGGCCAGCAGGGTGGTAAGTTGAGCTTCCTGTTGCGGTACCACTCTCTGGAACAGCGCCTGCCCGTCCTCGGTCAGCGACAAATAATTGGTACGCCCGGCATGGCAGCGGGCGATCAGCCCATCTTGTTCCATTTTGCAGAGCAGCTGCGAGATATTTCCCTTTGTCACCACCAGTGCGTCCGCCAATTGCTGCTGGGTCATACTTCTTGCTGCCCCCACATGCGCCAGGACATCAAACTGGGCACGGTTCAGGCCATACGTGCGAAAGAGACGCTCGGAATGGGTGTCGATCTTTTGGAACACGCGCGCCAGCCGCAGCCAGGCAAAGACGGCTGGATGGCGCGATCGATGTCGTTCTGTATGTATTGGTTTCATAATGATAGCTGTACCGTCGGCGTAAACACCTCGGCTCCGGTGTACAAAGGCCACGGAAGTGGCCTTGCACGCCCGCGCAGGCGGGCTTCGTAGACCTGGCTCGCGACTTTCGTCACTGAGCGAGCCGTATAGATATGCGGTGATATGCAGATTGTAGAACGGCGTGAAGGTGGTTCGTAGCGCCACCTTCACGCCGTGCCAGCGGCAGCTCACGACTGCGCCCGCGCAGCCTTGAGCGCGTTCGTCCACCAGACCAGTTCGTCCAGCATCGTACTCGCATTTTGCTGTAGGTAGTCGATCTCGGTCAGGCTCTTCCCCTGGCGCCAGACGGCCATAAAATCGCCGCCCTGAATATGTACGCCGGTGCGGGTCGGAGCCATCTGCAACTCGACGCAGATCAAGCGTAGATGCTCGATGGCGCGTGCCGCACCAACACTCCCATAGCCCACGTAGGCGGCAGCCTTACGGTTCCACTCCGGATAGGCATAGTCGAGAGCGTTCTTCAAGACACCTGGGATGCCGCGGTTATACTCAGCAGTGACAAAAATATAGCCGTCGAACTCGGCTACCTTCTGCTGCCAGCGCGCCGCCACCTCGTTCGTCGTCGGTGCCCAGGCGTTGCTGGCGACCTCATCAAAGAACGGCATCGGAAAGTCGCGCAGGTCAAGCAGTTCGACCGCCATATCGTGCCGCTGCGACGCGATCTCGTAAATCCACTGCGCTGGTTTTTCACCAAAGCGCGTCTGGCGCGTGGTACTGATGATAATTGCGATCTTTGGTAGAGCCATAAGCTATCCTTTCACTATTAACTGATACGATTACTACAATAAGACATCTCGTTTCATAAAAATAGTTTAGTACTAAACTGTTAGCGCGTCAAGGTTTCACCTGCGTCATCCTGCAGCCAGATGTTCGCACATTAGAGCGTTAGAACATTGATACGCTGATGCCTGTGCACCTTTGCGTTAACAAAGAGATCTTCAGATAGCGTGAGGCACACGGTGATGCGGTGAAGGGTGCAGCACGGGTGGGGAATACCGCCAGTTCAGTGTGTAGGGGCCAGGGATTGGTTAGGGGATATGGAAGAGATACCCCACCGTGTGGGCATTCCCCTATCACTTTGCTGCCGCTAGCAGCGCTTCCTCGGTGTCAGAGCGTACCACCTGCGCTCCCTGCTTGATCAGGTTGGCATTGTGGTCGCTGGCAAAGGTATGCACTGGCTTGCCCCAGCGCAGCACTTCGCGGCAGAAAGCGCCAGTCTTGCTGCCCAGCGCTGCATGGACAATCAGCACCGTATCAGCTAGGGCCGCCGCAATCAAGTTGCGGGTCATAGCCGTATCAATGCTGATGCGGCGTTGCGTCCTGCTGAATGGAGAGATGATTAGGAGCCGTCCCGCCTGCCAGGGGGGGCGATATTCGGCAGGTAGTCGCCAGTCGACAATGCTCCGTGCCGGGCAGAGGATCAGCGGTTGTGTACCGTGCAACAACACGGTCAGGCATTCGCGCTCCACTGGCGAGTGGAAGCCACTGATGACAGTGATGCCATGCTGCACCATCTGGTGCGCCAGAAGGCGGGCACGCATTATCAGCGCTTCTGGACACTGACTTGAACTAAAGATCGCCACGATCCGCCGCTGGAGCAAGGTACAATCTCCCTGCAGTGTCAGAGTTGGCAAGGCATTCTCATCCAGCCAGCACCGCAGTGCAGGTGGATAATCCGATGATTCAGGAGACAGTTGGTAGGTTTCGATTTCTGACATAGGTCTATCCAGAGTGCCAGGCAAGCTGAATGGGTGTCTATAGTATACCATGACCTGGCTCCGGTTCTCTGTCTTTGGGCGTTGGAACGTTCTAAAACTGAAAGGTACTGGCTCTACCCCAGGCAAAGCGAGATGCCCATACCATATCTCTATCCGCTGGAAGTCTCGTAACAATCGGGAGTCCTGGCTCAGGCCGGGACTCCCGGTTAGAGAACGTCCAAATGTCCCCGAGCTGTCTTTACGGATGCTTGCCTTTCGGCGCGAAAGCCCGGCGGGTTCACGCCGGGGATGAAGCGCCCTGCTTCCGCAGCTTTCACTCATGGGTTGTACGAAATACCGTTGTGTGGTACACTTATTCGTATGGGGGTAGGTGCACCCCATGCACGGTTCCAACTGAGTTTTGGACGTTCCAACGGGGAATCCATCGTTGGGGAAAAAGCTTATGGTCATGTGGTGCGTCGGTTCGGCGGCAGGAACCAACCTGAGAGTCAGCACAGCCAGGCGCAACAACGAGGCCACCCCCCACCCACCATGGCTCCGCAGAGCACGAGACCGGGGCGGTAGTCTCTGAAGCCCGGCTGCCTTCGGCCCTGGGAGCCGTCTCTTCAATCGCAACTCGTGTTATAACCCAACAGGGAGTGGTGATAAGGGCTAATCCTGGCGATCAGCTCTTCCTGGAATTACCATGCAACACCTTGTCGATCTGTGTCACGAACTGGCACGCCTGCCAACGCTCGCGGCTGTGATCGAGGCGCTCGTGCGCCCACAACGACAGCGACTGCATATTGCGCCGCTGCCCATCGCCGCACGTCCCCCGGTTATAGCTGCCCTCGCGCTGCATGTTCAACATCTGTATCTGGTGCTGGTCGGTCGCAGTGACGACGCCTTGCGTACCGTAGAAGACCTGCGTCAGTGGTTGGCATCCGAACGGGTGCTGCTCTATCCGGCCAGCGAAACGCTGCCCTACGAACCAATCGCACCTGCCATCGATGTCGTGCGGCAGCGCATCCATGTTCTGCAGCAGATCCAGGCTATGGCACACGTACCGCAGGACACCATCGGTACGACTCCCATGCATGCACTGATCATCGTTGCACCGGTCAGAGCGCTGCTGCAACCTACGCTCACTCCCGCGGAACTGGCCAGTGCCACGATAGAGCTGCGTCTGGGCACGATACTCGCCCAGGATACCCTGCTCCGACGCTGGATTGATCAGGGCTACCATGTTGCCCCGTCCGTCGAGGCACCGGGACAGATCAACCGGCGCGGTGGTCTTGTTGACATCTGGCCCCCGTCTGCTGTCCAACCCTTGCGTATCGAGTGGTTTGGCAACGAGATCGATAGTCTGCGCCCCTTCGATCCGACCACGCAACGGAGCGACATGCGCCTCACTACTGCTACGATTGGCCCGGCATTCGAGATTCCGCTCTGGGAGCGGGCATTGGCCCGGCAACGACTGGCGGCACTGGACATTACCATGCTGCGCCCGGAAGTTCGTGCCGAGTGGGAACGTCATTGCACCGCCCTGCAAACGGGCGAGTCACGCGAAACCCTGACCTTCCTGGCCCCCTTCTTCTGGGATGCTGCGCCTGCACAACGGACACTGCTGGCCCATCTGCCATCCGACAGTATCATCCTGCTCAATGACGCCATGTTTCTGACCCAGATCGCCGCTGATCTCCATCAGCAAGCCCAGGCCCGGCGCGACACGCTGATCGCGTCAGGCGAACTGGCTCCAGCATATCCTCGCCCCTATGCCCTGTGGGACGAACTCGGCCTGGATGTCGGTGGTGATACCGACATTGGCCCACCTGTAGCAGGCAGTGGTACGCACCGTATCCTGCTCAACCTGAGCACCAATCCGCTCGATGATGTTCCTGGATACCGGGATGTGCTCCATGTTCTTCCCGCACCCCGGTTCACGCCCACAGATCTGTTTGGTGGGCAACTGCGGCGACTGGTACAGATGATTCTCACCCGGCTCAACGCTGGTGAGCGCGTCGCCATCGTGACCTCGCAGGCGGCACGTATTCAAGAACTGGTCGCAGAACGTTGCCATCTGGAAAGCAGAATGACCAGATCCGCTGCACCTGATCTCCCGTTGCCAGCATCTTTCCTGGTCTTTCACGGTACGCTCGATGCTGGCTGGAGCGCGCCCGAACTGAATCTGACGCTCTATACCGATACCGAAATCTTCGGCTGGCGCCCTCGACGATCCCTGGTCGAACGACGGGCCCGTTCCCAGCACAGTTCTGACGAGCGGACTACTTTTCTGCGAGGCCTTCACGTCGGCGACTATGTGGTGCATATTGAGCATGGCATTGCAATCTACGACGGCCTGGTGCGCCGCACGGTTGGCGGCGTCGAGCGCGACTACCTGAGCTTGCGCTATGCTGGCAGTGATCGGCTCTATGTGCCAGTTGATCAGGTTGATCGCGTATCGCGCTACATTGGGGCTGGCGAAGCAACCCCACAGCTTACCCGGCTGGGTACGCAGGAGTGGGAGCGGGCCAAACGCAAGGCCCGCACTGCCGTGCAGGATCTCGCCAACGAATTGCTCGAAATCTCCGCCCGGCGTCAAACCACTCGGGGCCATGCTTTTCGCCCTGACAATGACTGGCAGCGCGAACTGGAACACGCCTTCCCCTATATCGAGACACCCGATCAGATACGGGTTCTGGCCGATGTCAAGCAGGATATGGAGCAACCTCATCCGATGGATCGGCTTATCTGCGGCGATGTTGGCTTTGGTAAAACCGAGATTGCAGTGCGTGCCGCCTTCAAAGCGGTGCAGGATAGTAAACAGGTTGCTATTCTGGTGCCCACCACGATCCTGGCGCAGCAGCACTACGATACTTTTCGCCGCCGTATGGCCGCCTTCCCGGTGACCATCGAGATGCTCTCCCGTTTTCGGACGACGAGAGAGCAGGAAGCCATTGTGCAAGCCTTGCGCACCGGGGCCATTGATATTGTCATTGGTACCCACCGCCTGCTCTCTAAAGACGTGCAATTCAAGCAGTTGGGTCTGGTTATTGTCGATGAAGAACAGCACTTTGGTGTGCGGCACAAAGAGCGGCTCAAGCACCTCCGCTCCCAGGTCGATCTGCTGACGCTAACGGCTACGCCCATTCCGCGCACGCTGCACATGTCGCTGGCGGGTATCCGCGACCTCAGCGTGATCGAGACGCCCCCCGATGATCGGGTGCCAATCAAAACCTACGTCCTGCCCTTTGATGATCGACTGGTACGTGACGCCATCCTGCGCGAAATTGATCGGGGTGGACAGGTCTACTTTGTTCACAACCGTGTTCACAGCATCTACCACGTTGCCACGCACTTGCAACGACTCGTTCCCGAAGCTGATATTGGCGTCGGCCATGGCCAGCTTGACGAGCGGCAACTGGAACAGGTTATGCTCGACTTTTTTCGTGGTACCTACGATGTCCTGGTCTGTACGACTATTATTGAAAGTGGCCTGGATGTGCCGAATGCCAATACGATCATTATTGATGATGCAACCCATTATGGCCTGGCACAACTCTACCAGTTGCGGGGACGGGTGGGGCGTAGTGCCACCCGGGCGTATGCCTACCTCCTCTACAAGCGTGACGCGCTGATCACGACCGAGGCCCGACAGCGTCTGCAAGCCATCCAGGAGGCAACTGAACTGGGAGCCGGATTTCACATTGCGATGCGTGACCTTGAAATCCGAGGTGCGGGTAACCTGCTCGGCCCCGAACAGAGTGGGCATATTGCGGCGGTCGGGTTTGACCTCTACTCCCGGCTGCTGGAGCAGGCGGTAAAGCAGATAACGCAGCAAGGCCCCCGTCTCCAGGAGAGAGAGGCGCAGGATGCCATGCCGATGAGCGATGTACGTACAGCGCAAGGCGAGTTGCAAGGCGAGCGACGAGGAGCGAAGACCAGTCATCGCGTTTCCACCTCCTTCCCTGATCGTCGGGAGCGACGGGACGCGAGGACACCGGTGGTTCACGAGAAGGTGCTGGTCAGCCCACTGGTAACGCTTGATCTCCCACTGACAGCCTATCTCCCCGATGATTATGTGGTTGATGATACCGTGCGGCTACGTGTCTATCAGCGTCTGTCCCAGGCGTTGACCCCAGAAGAAGTACGAGCATTACGGCAGGAGTTGCAGGATCGCTTTGGCGATCTCCCACCGCCGGCCATGCATTTACTCATCTGGTTGCACCTCAAGGCACTGGCATTAGCAGCGGGTGTCAGTTCGGTGATGACGACCAATGAGGAGTTTATGGTGCGCTTACCGGGAACACGTACAGCGGGAGTGTCACTGCTGCGGCAGCGCTTCCGGCGTGATGCCAGTGTCAAGATTGGCCCGCAATTTGTGCGTCTGGATCGGCGGCTCTTGCGCGATACCTGGGTGGACAAACTGATAGTGGTTATGGAGACGTTGGCAGCAATGCCAGAATCTCAGCAGAGAAGTCTTCCAGATCATGGAGATGATCGGTGAGGATAGCCTTGAGGATTGGCTGTGCAAACGGATAATCGTAGACAGCAATATCAAGGTCGCTGTGGGTGCGCAACCGCTCGTTGACAGCCGAGCCGAAGAGGATCGCGGCTATCAGGCCAGGTACCCGCGCCAGATGTGCAATAATGCTCTCAAGCGCGGGTATGGTGGTGGCAGGTAGAGGACGCAACATACTGCTGCCCTACTTCGTCTCGCGGTAGATCACATGGCGGCGTACCAATGGATCGTAGCGACGTAACTCTAACCGGTTCGGATCGTTCTTGCGGTTCTTCTCGGTGGTATACGTATGCCCGCTTTCGGTACTCTTGAGCTTGATGACCAGGCGGTTGCCTTTCTTGGCCATAATGTTCCTCCCTATCATAAAAATGAGCGTAACTATACGCCACGCATCACGAATATGCGAGACTCTATTGTAGCATCTCTTGACGCCTCCGACAAGGAAGGCGCGAGTGGCAGCATCTCTCTTTCCATCTGGTGTACAATAGGGGCAAACCTGTGGAAAATACCGAGGTGGAAGGAGTATTGTATGCCTGTCGCTGTACGTCCGCAGCGCGAGATCATGGATCTCGCACACGATGGGCTGCCCATCGTGTGCGGAACAACTGAATACGTGCTTGCCGGGGCATTGATCCCCATACCCCCGCGTCGCAGAGAAGAACCCATACCCTTAACAAAGCAGGAGCAACGTCATGCCTTCGGTGACTGATCTTATTCGGCCCGATATTGTCAACCTGGAAGCCTATACGCCAATCGTGCCACTGGATGTGCTGGCGGAGCGACTGAATCTCCCGGTGGAACGGATCATCAAGCTCGATGCAAACGAGAATCCTTACGGCCCATCACCGCGAGCGCTGGCTGCGCTGGCCGCTGAGCCGCACTATGCGATCTACCCCGACCCGGAGCATACCCGTCTACGGGCGATGCTCAGTGTGTACACCGGGCAACCGGCGACACGTATTGTGTGTGGGGCCGGGGCTGATGAAATCATTGATTTGCTGCTCCGCCTGTTCCTGCAACCGGGCGATGTGGTGATTGATTGTCCGCCCACCTTTGGTATGTATGCTTTCGATACGGCGGTCTGTGGTGGGCGTCTGGTGCAGGTACCACGTCGTGCCGATTTCAGCCTGGATCTGCCCGCTATCGAGCAGGCGGCTGTAGAGACGCAGGCGCGAGTGCTATTCCTCACCTCGCCCAACAACCCCAGTGGCAACCTCACGCCACCCACTGACATCGAGCGTCTGCTCACATTGCCCTTGCTGGTCGTGGTCGATGAAGCCTATATCGAGTTTGCCGCGTATCAAGCGCCAGAAGTCAAGCGCCAGGCAAACATTGGTGTGAGTGCATGGGTGGGGCACTATGCCAACCTGGTGGTGCTGCGTACGTTCAGTAAGTGGGCCGGGTTAGCCGGGTTGCGGGTGGGCTATGGTCTGCTGGCAGAGGAACTGGCGGCGCATCTCTGGAAGATCAAGCAACCCTATAATGTCAACCTGGCGGCGCAGGTGGCCGCGCAGGCCTCATTGGAGGATCTGGAGTATCTCCAGGCCAATATCGGGCGCATTGTTGCCGAGCGGGAGCGTATGCTGGCCGCGCTGGGGCAACTGCCCTGGTTGCAGGTTTATCCCAGCCATGCCAACTTTATTTTGTGCCGCGTGCTTGACGGTGACGCTTTGCACTTGAAGCAGGCGCTGGAACGTCAGGGGATTCTGCTCCGCTACTACCGCACGTCCAGATTACGCGATTGTATTCGCATCAGCATTGGCACTGCCACCCAAAACCAGGCGGTGCTGGACGCGCTTTCCCGTTGGCAGGTTGATCGCTTGAAGGAGAGCTGTTGAGCGTTCAAGCGTTCAAGTGGGCAGTGTTCGAGCGTTCAAGGCTTGAGCGCTTCGGCGCTTCAATGCACTGCTTTATCGAAAGCGAAAAAGACAGCGTGTTCGAGTGACCACATAGTAGGAAATGGGAAATAGAAGGGAGGAAATAGAAGTCCTCTCCAATGTCTCCCTATTTCCTGACAGCTATTTCCTATTTCCTGACGGCTATTTTCTATTCCTATTCATGATAACATCTTCGCTCGCTATCTTAGCACTAAAGAGGATTGTATGGCAGAGACATTGCAAGAACTACTGGCCTTTGCCCACGAGATTGCCTGGCAAGCTGGCAAGATTACGTTACGCTATTTTCAGACCGGTATTGCGGTTGACCGCAAGGTCGATGAGTCGCCGGTAACGGTGGCCGATCGTGAGTCGGAAGCCTATCTGCGGGCTGCGATTACGGCCCGCTATCCTGATCACGCGCTGCTCGGTGAGGAAGAAGGTGCAACCGGTAGCGCCGATGCTGAATGGCGCTGGATTATTGATCCGATTGATGGTACGAAATCATTTGTGCGTGGTGTGCCGCTGTATGGGGTATTGATCGGCGTTTTGCGGCGGGAGGTACCGGTGATTGGTGTGGTTAACATGCCCGCGCTGGGCGAAATCGTCTATGCCGGGCAGGATCTGGGTTGCTGGTGGAACGGGCGACCGTGCCGGGTGTCGTCCACATGCACACTACGCGAGGCACTGCTGGTTGGAACCGTGGCACACGGCTATGAGAACTACGGCAAGCATGCGCCGTTTCAGCGCTTGCTGGGGCAGGTGGGCCTGTTTCGCACCTGGGGCGATTGCTATGCCTACGTTCTGGTTGCCACCGGGCGTGCCGACATAGCCATCGATCCGCAGATGAATATCTGGGATGCGGCGGCGCTGCTGCCAATATTGCAAGAAGCGGGTGGAACCTACACCGATTGGCACGGCACACCCACCATTGCTGGTGGCGAGGGATTAGGCACGAACGGCTTGCTGCTGGATGAGGTACTCCAACTGATGAGGCAGGAGACATAATGCGACAGGCAACAATCACGCGTCGCACAGGCGAAACCGATATTCGCCTGGAGTTGACCATTGATGGCCGCGGTGATTCTGATGTGGCGACGGGCATTGGCTTTCTTGACCATATGCTCACACTATGGGCCAGGCATGGCCTGTTTGATTTGCGTGTACGGGCCGCAGGTGATCTGCATATTGATGAACATCACACCGCCGAGGATACCTGCATCTGCCTGGGACAGGCGCTTGATCAGGCGCTCGGTGAGCGGCGTGGCCTGGTGCGTACCGCGCATAGTTTTGTGCCGATGGATGAGGCCCTGGCCCTCGTGGCGGTCGATCTGGGTGGGCGGCCCTATTGTGTGGTGCAGGCTCCTTTTGTGACGCCACGGGTCGGGCAACTGGGTACTGATCTCATTCCGCACCTGCTTGAAAGCATTGCCTGGCATGGCCGCTTGAATCTGCATGCTCAGGTACTCTACGGCCACAACGACCACCACAAAGTCGAGGGTATCTTTAAGGCGCTGGGTCGCGCCCTGGATGCCGCTACACGCATTGATGAACGACTGGCGGGCGCGGTGCCGAGTACCAAGGGCGTGTTGTGATGGGTCTGCAAGCAGGAAATAGGAAATAGCTGTTATCAATAGCGTCTCTGGATCGATTAAGGAGGAAGTACTGTATGTACTCTGGATCAAAGCTGAGATGGAACCTGTTGGGACTGGTGCCCTGTTTGCCCTGTTACCAGTGGCTGTTATACCGCTACCTGCACAGGGGCAGGAAAATGAACAATGTTTCCCGGAAACCGGGTTTTGCGTCTCCGGGCCAATCCTCGAATATTGGCAGCAGAATGGTGGTCTGCCTGTGTTGGGCTTTCCAATCACTCCGCGGCGTGAGGAAACAATCGGTGACTGGACGGGCCAGGCGCAATGGTTTGAGCGCAACCGACTGGAACGACACCCCGAAAACGAGGCACCCTATGATGTCCTACTGGGTCGCCTCGGTGCTCCGATTGGAGAACGTGACGGTATTTCGACGCCCCGTGAGGAGCCACGTGAAGGATGTACCTACTTCGAGCAGACGGGCTACAACGTCTGTGGCGATGTTCTGGTTTACTGGAGTTCGCATGTCCTGAACCTGGACGGGCAACCGGGCTTTACCTTAACGAGTAACATGTACCTGTAAGGAATATTTTTATGCCTCAAACCATTCAACTGCTCCTACTCTGCTGGTTAATGATGTTCGGTATCGTCCATGAGTGGTCACAACGAACAGCGACTCTCTGGTCGTGGCGCATCTCCTTCTTGTTCGCCAGTGTAGCCTGGGGAACAACCCTGGTGGCAATAACCGAGTTCTTGAGCCTGCTGCACCTGTTCCAACGCGAGGCGTTGCTGACTGCCTGGATCAGTGTTTTCCTGACCGGTGGGTTGCTCTATGCCTGGCTCGTGTATCGTCGCGTTGGTTTTCCTCTTTCCGTAGCCACGGTACGCTTGTTCGCAGTATCAACGATGAACCGGCGCACGTGGAATGTGGCTGAAGGGAAGATGGTAAGGCCTGCGCGCTGGATCAACGTTATGCTCGTGTTCATCGGTTTCCAGGTGCTGACCCTGGCCATGGTGGCCTATCGATTTGCGCCCAGCAATTGGGATGCGATGTCCTATCATTTAGCTCGGGTGGTACACTGGCAACAAGCGCAGTCGGTACATCATTATGCTTCTCACGTTTCACGTCAAAATCAGATGCCGCCGTTTGCCTCGTTTGTGATGGCCCATTTACACACGCTGACGGTTGGCGATCAGTTTGTCAACCTGGTGCAGTGGTATGCGATGGTGCTGTGTCTGGTGGGGGTCGCGGAAATTGCACGCCAACTGGGGGCGGATCGGACGAGGCAAGTCATTGCGGTACTGGTGTGTGTTTCGATTCCGATGGGCATCTTGCAGGCCGCTAGCACACAGAACGATTATGTGGTGGCAGCATGGTTGGTCTGTTTTGTAGCGCTAGGGATGAACGCGCTGCGGAATGTTAGACAATGGAGTTATGTGATTGGCACTGGACTGGCGTTAGGCCTGGCCTTGCTGACCAAATCCTCAGCATTCGTCTATGCTCCACCATTTGCGGTGATAATCGGTCTGGTACTGCTGTATCGGTTACGTGGAACTGCACTGATCCGAGGTATAGTGATTCTCGTGTTAGTGTTAGCGGTGAATGCGGGACACTTCACCCGGAATACGCTGTTGTATGGGTCGCCTACGGGTCCAAGAGACTATTACCGTAATCGGACACTCTCGGTAAATGTACTGGCGTCAAACTTCATTCGCAGTACGGCTGTTCACCTTCCTCTAGAAACAGGAATCTCCATTCTGGATAGAACCAATCATTGGATGCTGGGATGGCTCCGTCTGCTGCATGAATTTACCGGGCTTGACCCGGCTGATCCACGTACAACACCACCAGATCATTGGGTAGGGCGTACTGTTTTTACCAAACAAATGTCGTTTTATGAAGCTGACAGTGGCAATCCTTTGCATGCAATCTTGATCATTATGACCACTTCGATTGGAGCGGTGAGTCTATGGAATAGACTCCAGTATTCTGCGCTTGGATACATGATCGTTTTACTCAGCGCATTTTTGCTGTTTTGTGCATATTTGAAACTTAGTGAATTTCGCGTCCGACTTCACCTACCGGCATTTGTTTTGTGGTGCCCGGTGATTGCCCTGGCGCTCTTTAATACCAGCAGCCGTCTGGTGCTAAGTATTCCGATCCTGGTTGTGCTGTTCGGATGTAACTGGACGTTTAATAACCCGTTACGTCCGATCAATCCAGGGGCTGTGTATGCTCAGGTGCCGCGAACGAATGGGTATTTCGCACGACGACCTTATTTACTTCCTATGTATCGTGAAATAGTCGATCGGATTATCGCCTCCACGTGCACTGAGGTAGGGCTGATAGTCAATGAGGATTCATGGGAATACCCTCTGTGGATGTTGTTACGTGAGCAAAACTATCAAGGTGTTATTCGGCATATACGTGTTGGCAATGCCAGTCAGGTTTATGAACGCACGGATTTTTACCCCTGTGCTATTATTTCTGCGGGTGCGCAATCAGGCTACACGAACTTGGTGGAACAACGTATTGGTGGGTTTTATGTATATCTGGATCCGGCAATGGCCGCTGTACCGGATGTGGTACCGGAGGGATTTCTCATGACACCAGATCTGGGGGTACTTGTCGGATCGGGATGGTATGACTTTGAACCGGCATGGAACGTGCGCTGGATGAAGGAACAGGGACAACTCTGGGTCTATGCTCCCCATGAGACAGAAATATGGCTCAAGTTGCAGCCGTATGTAATGCACGTTGACCAGACATTTGGATCGAGCGGACAATTAAGCGTTAAGGTCAATCAGTCACCTGGTGGCAAATGGACGGTGCAATCTGGAGTGGTGAGTGTGGTTCCCTTACACCTCAACGCGGGGTTTAATAATATAACCTTGACCTTCATGGGTGGTTCGTTTGTGCCAGAGGGGGATGGTCGCTCGTTAGCGATTGCTTTCCATCCTATCGAGATCATACCAATCGATTCGGTGGTATCATCTCCTCCTCTTAAATTGAGGTTACAGTGAAGAGCCGCGCAATCAGACACGCAATCAGATAGGGTTGCTAAAAACCTGAGTTCGGGATAACGAGACCAGGATCATCATTATCTTGGCTGTCATCGGTGAGCAAAGCCAGGTTTTCCGGTGGAAGCTTGATCGCTGGCTTTTGCTCCTGATGACAATACGCAATCAGGCCACACACCAGATTGACCAGAAAATTGTTCACACTGCGATGCTGTGTGTGCTCAATCTGGGAGATGTTTGTCAATTGATCATTAGATCGTCTCGATACTGGAACGCTTCCGCAGCAACCGTTTCTCCACCAGATTCATGAGGCGATTCTTCATATTCTTGCGAATGGGGGTCACAAGTTTGAGGCCCTGCTCACACAACTCGGCAAAGAGTTTCTGCGAGATGGAGCCTTTGTCACCCAAGAGCGGGCCAAAGAGATCCTGGGGCATCTCAGGAACCGGAGTCCGATCGTCGGCATTGCCAGGGGTCAGAAAAAAAGGTCACCAATTCGCCCTGGTCGTTGACGATCAGATGCAGCTTGAAGCCATAAAACCAACCCATCGAGGGCGTGCTGCGGGCAGCCAGGTCAACAAACACCTGATGACGACTGATGGGTTTGGTATGGCAAACGTCGAGCACGGTGGAGTCCACGAAGGAGTTTCCGGTACACTGACCGCGACAAGTCAGAAAAGAAAAGAGAAGCGGTAGGAACACTCGCAGCATCAGTTCAACGAAGCGCGTATCGCTCACCAGATTGGGAAACTCACCCTTCAGATGCAGCACGACATCCCCCGGGTCATACGCTTTGAAATTGCGATACGGCGATTGATGAAAATGGATCAGGATGGTCATGATATCGCTCTCGCTCAGGTGGGGCGTGTGATGATGGCGGGAACCAGTGGCAAGTTGCTGCTGTTTCCAACGGGGAGCCAATCCCTGCCAGAAATCATCGACAGCACAGAGCAATTCTGGTAAACTCATGGGTAGATACCGCGTTTTCCTTTCTTGATTGCTTTTGGAAAGAATACACTATTTTGGCGAGGTATCTACATATCCCGAACTCAGGTTAGATCGTCGTATGCGCTGGATGCACGGCCGCATAGCTGGTGGACAGATCGTCCGTCACCAGGAACGCCATCTGCGCAATCGTCCCAATGGCAAAGACGCCCAGGCTAATCGAGAGTACCACCAGCAACGTCCTGGCCTTATTTTGCCACAAGTCACGCAGAATACTGCGCCAGCGCGGAGAAAGCATCACCCACCTCGCTTCTACCGAGTGTCCACATCCATGCGTTTCTCTGGTAGCATAGCGAACAATAGCCTGGATTACCACCCGTGGATAAAAGACTATGTGACCAGGGTTTGCTCTATGACACAAGCCTGTGTTGCCTCTTCGTGTTCGAGAAGCGCGAGAAAAACGTCGACCACATGGGGATCGAAGTGGGTTCCGGCCTGGCTTTGAATATAGGTGCGCACATCGGCGGTTGTCCATCCACGGCGATAGGGCCGATCCGAGCGTAAGGCATCCCACACATCGACCACTGCAAACAGACGGGCGGCGAGGGGTATCGCTTCGCCTTTCAGGCCATGCGGATAGCCCGTCCCATCCCATTTTTCATGATGATAATAGGGAATGTCGAGTGCTGGCTGTAAGAAAGGAATGGGCGACAGCAGATGATAAGCAGTCACTGGATGTTCACGAATGATCATTTGCTCTTCGGCACTCAGCACTCCTGGTTTCTGAAGAATATGATCGGGCACCGCCATTTTGCCAATGTCGTGCAGCAACGCTCCCCGCCGAATATGCACCAGTTCATCGTTCGGTAGGCCGATTGCCTGGGCCAGTTTCAGCGTCATTGTTGTAACCCGCTGGCTGTGGCCCTCTGTTTCAGCGTCACGGAGTTCAAGCGCGCGGGCCCACCCCGCAATAGTCGCATCATAGGCGATCTCCAGTTTCTGGGTCGTATCGTGCAATTCGTGGAGTAATTCACGGGTTGCCAGCACAATCATCACCTGCCCGGCCAGTGTATGCAGAAATGTAACCCATTCTGCATCAGGCACGAGCGGCGTACGATGAAATACTTCCAACACCCCTTTGACGTCACCCTTGATCAACAACGGTATGCTATAACAGACATTGAATCCTTCGGCTTGCAGAAAGGTGCTGCGCAAAGAGCAGTTGGGACATTGATGCGTATCAGGAACACAACGGAACTGACACTGCAGCAAGGTGCATGCAGCACAATCGACTGCCAGACAGAGGTGCGTCTCGTGCGGAAGGATAGTACGAAATCCCTGTCCGGCAATATAATCGAATGCCTGGGTAGAGGGATTGAAGAGCCGGATGCCCACTGCGTCAACCTCAAGACTCGTTCGGATCAAATCCACAACCATCGTCAGCGTTGCCCGTAGATCAAGATGAGAAATGATGGTCATATCGATCTGGCGCAACGTTGCCAGTCGCTGGATCTGGCGTTGCAGATTATGTTCCAGCACATGCAGGCGTGCCAGTGACTCTTCGAGATGTCTGGTACTGATCATCTGCTGGTCGGCAATCCGTGTAAACACATTACCAACCTGTGCCGCAATAGTTTCGAGCATCAAACGGGTCATCGTTGGGAATAGCTGATATGTACGTGAAGCGATTTGCAAGACTGCTCGTATCTGGCCCTTCTGATCCTGTATCGGGAAGACTTCCAGCGTCAATACCCCTTCATTCCGTAGTTTCTCCGGGATGGGCTGAAGAGAGACCGAATATGTATCAGACGACGACAGGTTGTGCTGGATCAGGTCGGCTTGCCACGCGGTATAGGTATAGGCAGCGATGGTCGCAACCAGTTGGGCTGACCAGCCATGATGCATAACCAGCTGCAGATCACCTGTTTGCAGATCAACCAGATACATACCGGCACCATCAATACCCTCTATCTGCATGACGGCGTGCATCATCTGCTGCAATGCCTCTTCCTGGTTGCTGGTTGTACGCAAAGCAATGGCCAGATCGCGCTGGATGGATAGGCGGTGAAGGTCATCGAGAGCAACCGTGTCTGTGGATTGAGCGCGGGAAAGAGTATCTTTAGCAGCAGATGGGCAGTCATTACGATTCAGGATCTGTGGATACAGAGCCACTGACGGTGTGTGAGCGCGTACGTTCCACAACGGATTCATTGTTCTTCTTCTTTCTGAGACTCTCAGTCTGGCAACAAATGAAAACAGCGTACAATCAGGATCTGATATAGCAGAGACGAAATGTATCAGCCCTGAATCCGCCTTCTCCTCCACTCATTTTTCGTCGCTTTATGGACAGAACACATGCGGCGCATGCCCTGTCTATTGGTGTAACATTTAATCAGTTGTGATGTGCCAACGTCACGACCGTAACCGTTCCGGTGGAATGATCTGGAGGGGAAGTGCCCCTTCAGGCTTGTTGCGGGTTTTTTATGGGCACAACCCCATAACCCCGCTGGCGAAAGTCTTCCTGCGCGGGTACGTACAACTCGTGCAGAGTTGCTCTACCCTTATGCCTTGCACAAGGCATAAGGGTAGCATACTATAAGAAACCGGTTTCATGAAGACAGAAATAGTCAAGATTCAGAAAAAATTTAGGAGTTTTTTGAAGATCTGCGTCTGGGATATACGTCCTGTATGGTACTTGCCAGATGCTGTGCCCCGATCGTAATCGCCAGCCAGGTGTCTTGATCCAATACTTTTTGTCAAGTATTTGCAAAGCATTTGTACACCTTTTGTATTATACCCCCGATTGTCTACCAGAACAAGAGGGAGGGAGATTGCAATTATATAAGGTGTATGGCGAAGTATGCTTGCCTGGTATGCAGGCGATCATATTTGTCGAGAACGATCGTTTCTCAGACAACGACAGGAAACTCTTCCTGTTGCAGAAGACCTTTCTATCTGGCTCAACCGGTTTTTAGGCGTAGGTTGGCCGGGTGCGACGCGAAGTGCCAGTACCTGACGGTGGGCGATACAAGGATCGTGCCCCCGTACCTGGCCCAGAGGATGTACCGTGGATCTGGCTGCGGGATAAGCGGATACCAGGACTTAACTTACTCGCGCACGCGCTCCATATACTCCCCGGTGCGTGTGTCAATTTTGATCAAATCTCCCTCGTTCACAAAGCCGGGGACGTTGATTACCGCGCCCGTCTCCAGCGTAGCGGGCTTGCTAATGTCCGTTGCTGTATCACCGCGCACAGCGGTGGTCGTTTCGACGACCGTCAGTACCACAAAGGTTGGTAGTTCGACACCGATCAGGGTATTGGTGTCATCATCAAAGACCAGATAAGCCGTCTCGTTGTCTTTCAAAAAACGCGCGTTGTCACCAACCATATCGGCTGTTACAGACAACTGTTCAAATGTCTCATTATCCATAAACACAAAACTGTCACCATCTTGATACAGAAATTGCATGGGCCGATTCTCAATACGCACAATCTCAATGTCGGAGCCGGCCCGCACCCGATCTTCAATCACCTTGCCTGTTGTCAGTCCCTTCAGCTTCATGCGCACAAAAGCCCGCCAGTTCCCGGGACTGACATGCTGAAAGTCAACGACTTGATAGAGTTCACCATTATAGCGAATCACCATACCGTTGCGCAGATCTGAAGTTGTTCCAGAAGCCATATATAAATCTCCTTTATCTTCTACCGGTCACCTGTCAGCGAATGAACCCAATGATCCCTTTCCTGTTCGGGGAGCAGCGAGCATAGCGCGAGCGTCCAGACCAGTTACTGGTCACGTCCACACATCCACCACCAGATCGCCCGCCACATCGCCCGCACATATCGATCCAGTGTCAGCAAGATGATACCAACCACCATCAGCGGAATGCCAATCCACAGTGTGGTGATAATTGTATCATGATGAAAGCCAGGCAAGTTTGGTACCAACCAGAGGCACAACGCTCCGCTATAGCCTGTCCAGCGGGCCTTAATGCCAATCATCAACGCCAGCGTGAGCAGTGCCAGCGGCCAGCCGGCGGGCTGGGTTGGGATCTGGCCCATCAGTAAGGGCCAGATCAGCAGCACTGCCCCCAGCAGTGCCAGCGCCATCGCCAGTATGCGCCGACCGCCGACTGGTTGTTCAAACCGTTGCACTGGTCTGGTTAAGGCCGCTGGAGGTGATGGCAAAAGGGTGTCGAGATCTCTCGGAAACGGATAGCTGGTGGATACCTTTGAAGCTTCCTGACTTGCTGCAGATGCCTCGTCATAGAACAAATGCACGATCAACCCCAGTTCATCCTGTTCTGCTCGTGCCAGGAACGCATCGAGCGTCCATGATAGTTCACTCTGTCTGCCTGTCGCTGTCAGATGTGCAGGTGAACTGTCGTGTTCGACCAGCAGGTGACGAATCTGCTGCGGTGTCAGTTCCACATGCGCTGTCGTGTGAAAGACCAACGGGTTGCAAGGTGGCAGCGGGTGCTGTTGGACCGTCAGCGCCGTACACAACAAATCATAGACTCGCGCGCCTCGCACCGGGTCGATCAGCAGCGCATCACGGAGCGTCAATAAACCCAGCGCTCGTTGCATCCACGCCTGCAGCAGGGAGTGCAATTCCTGGCGTTGCTCAGCATTCAAGAGCCGCAGGTCTGGTGCTGACCCTGCCCGCTGCTGATCCGGGAGTCGCTCTGCTGTCTCAGTTCCTGCCAGTACCAAAGCGTCCAATCGTTGTGGTGACCAGTCACGCAACACTTCTCGCACACGCTGGCGTTGGTAGGCAATTAAGAGCGCTGCTGGCTGCTGCAGCAGCGGCTGTTGCTCTTTTCCCTGTGGTGATACCTTACTCATTGTCTTCAGCATACTCGTCTACAGATTGCCAGGCTGCAAGCAATTGTGGCAGCCCTTCGAAAACGGCATCGGGCTGATGCGACGTTGTCTCCAGTTCAGCGCGTCCTGTTACTCCACTGAGCATGAGAACGCTACGCAGACCGGCCTGACGTGCGCCGGCAATATCCGTGTCGAGCCGGTCACCAATCATCAGAGTATGCTCTGGCACACTCTCGAGCAACTCCAGTGCAATCCGAAACATCGTCGGTTGGGGTTTGCCAATCACCAGCGGTTCCACACCGGTAGCGGTCTGAAGCGCCGCCATAATCGCGCCTGCGCCTGGTATGAGCCCCTGTTCGGTAGGGAAGGTACGGTCTGGATTGGTTGCGATAAAGTGCGCCCCATGCCGAATCGCCAGGCAGCCCAGTTTGAGTTTCTCGTACGTGAGGTCAAAGTCAGCGCCCTGAACAACCAGTTGTGGCCGCTCTGCCTGGGGTACAAAATAGCCATCGTCGAACAGTGCTTCGGTCAGGCCACGCATCCCAATCGCATAGATCGTGGTGCCCGGCGGATAGTTGTCCCGTACGTAGCGATTGGTAACCAGTGCCGACGTGAGCACGCGCGCGCCGGGTATGGCAATCCCCATCTCTGCCAGTTTCTGCTCATACTGCTGCGGCGTCATCGTGGCATTGTTGGTAATACAGGCATAGGCAATGTTACGTCGTTGACAAAACTCCAGGATTTCGGGTACACCCGGCAACCTGGTTTTCCCACGATACAACACGCCATCCATGTCAAATAGAAGTGTGCGGATAGATGCGAAGTCGAGCATATTACATCCGTTCAGGCGTGGTGATACCCAGCAAGTGCAGGCCATTTTTGAGCGCCTGGGCAGTGGCGGCCACCAGTGCCAGTCGTGCCGTACGCAAGGCAGATGTTCCGGCTTTGAGAACCGAACACTGCTCAAAGAACACGCTAAACTCGCGTGCCGTGGTATAACACCAGTCGGCAATCACGAAGGGCGCATAGCGTGTGCCCGCTTCGCGTGTGGCCTCAGGCAGCCGCGCCAGATGTTTGATCAAGTGCTGCTCTGCCGGATGGGTCAGGAGTTCCAGACACTGCTCCTCAGAGAGTTGAAACTCTTGTTCGGCCTGTGCAACATCTGTATCGGCGTCTTGCACCGCACGGCGGAGAATGGAACGACAGCGGGCATAAGAATACTGCAGATAAGCGGCGCTATTCCCTTCAACCGAGAGCATCCGCTCCCAATCGAGCGTAATATTGCGTCGCGGATCTTGATAGAGATCGTTGTAGATCACCGCCCCGATACCAATCGCTTCGGCCACACGGTCTTTTTCTGCCGCTGACAGATCCGGGTTCTTCTGTTCAACAATAGTGCGGGCACGAGCTACAGCATCATCAAGGAGCGCCTGGAGATACACCATATTACCCTTGCGCGTCGACAGTGGTTGCCCATCGGTACCAAAAATCGTCCCAAACGGAACATGCACCAGATCGACGTCAGGTGGGACGTAACGCATCGCCCGTGCAGCCGCAAAAAGTTGGCGGAAGTGGAGTTCCTGACGTTGTTCGACCACATAGATAATTTTGGTGGGTGCGAATGTCTCCTGACGATACTTGATTGTCGCCAGATCGCGTGTCTGATACAGCGTTCCACCGTCTGAACGTTGCAGTAAAAATGTTGGCAGCCCCTGATCAGCAGGTTCGACCACGACCGCGCCACCAGGATCGCGATAGGCCACCCCGCTGTCGAGTGCATCTTGAATCACGCCCGCCAGCAGCGGCTCATAGAAACTCTCGCCCAGCGTATGATCAAACTGCACGCCCAGTCGATCATAATTCCGTTGATTTGCCGCCAGGGTGGTTTCGACACACCACTGCCAGAGCGCACGTGCCTCGGCATCACCCTGTTCCAGGAGCAACGAACACCGCCGCGCCTCGTCATCAAGTTCAGGTCTGATTTGCATCTCAGCGCTATATCGGGCATATAATGCCTCAAGTTGTCCCAATTGTTCTTCCGTGTGCGCCTCTGGCCGCCCATAGCGCTTGATCGCCGCGAGCAAAACCCCGAATTGCTTACCCCAGTCACCCAGGTGATTATCACCAATAACGTGATAGCCCAGTGCCCGAAAGATATGAACCAGCGCCTGGCCAATAATTGTGCTGCGGATATGGCCGACATGCATACGTTTGGCAACATTGGGCGAGGAATAGTCTATCACAATCGTTGCCCCGGCACCGCGATCATCGTGACCATAGCGGTCACCATAGGTCAGAATTTCAATAATGACGGCGCGCGCCAGGCGGGCCGGGTCAAACGTGAAGTTGAGAAATGGCCCGCTCGCCGCTACCGTCCCCACCAGTGTATCCGGCGCACGCTGCACGCTGCTGACCAGTTCCTGGGCCAGGGCTGATGGCACGAGACCAAGTGCCCTGGCCGCCCGGAAGACTGGGAATGCCAGGTCAGCCAGAATATTGGCTCGTGGCGTCTGGAGTTCGATCAGTGCCTCAGGCACCTTCTGGGTTGACCGTATCGCAGTCTCAACCTCCCGAACAAAACGATCAAGAACATAATCCATGCCGGACTCCTAACCTGGGGACATCATTGCGACTGTTTGTCTTCTCAGTATATGCGTAGTGCGGGTTTGTTGCAAACGCGAGTCGCTGGTAGGAAAATTGTAAACCGATCTTCATCTTAATCCTCTTGATTGCAATGGTTGTATATGGTACATTATGGCGCAGTACTGGCATTCACATGATACGACGTACGTGGTAGCTTGAATCCCAGGCCCTTTTCGTCTGTGGCAGCCGCGAAGTGCGACACCGTCCTGTTCTGGCGAAGGCGATACCTATCTGGTCGTGGAGAACCGCGTCACTCGTGTTCCATGAAAAGAACCCTCTATACGGGTATTGGTATTCCCCGCGCGTTACAAGGCCAGATCTTTCAAGAATTCTGTCAGGTTCACGGCAGTCGTAACCGGGCACACGGAACTGGCCTGGGATTGTCAATTGTGCGGCATCTGGTAGAAGCGCATGGCGGGCATATTCAGGTTGAAAGTGCCCCCGATGTGGGCAGTACCTTTACCTTACCCATTGCGCTGGAGCCAGTCGATGAGCGAAATAATGATGTGTTTCTGTCGTAGGAATTGTATGCGTAGGAGCGGTACGTGTTCACCCGTATCTGGGAGCACAAGCATTTTGCCCTCGTGTCCCGCAGCGCCACAAGGGCGGGATGCCCGCACTTCCAGCCCGCGCTACCAGGCTGGCATTCTACCCCAAAGATGAACAGTTACCAGGAGAGAATAATCAGCCGATGTTCGAGCAACCAGCTATTCTGTATATTGAAGACAATGTTGATAACCAGCGCCTGGTGCAGCGTATTTTAACCGCCCGCGGCTATCATGTGCTGATTGCGGAAAATGGCCCGGCAGGATTAGCTCTGGCGCGTGAGTCGCAACCGGTGCTGGTTCTGGTTGAACTGAACATTCCCGGCTTAGATGGCTATGAAACAACGACCCGCCTGCGCAGTCTGCCCCATCTAAGCCAGACACCCATTGTCGCGCTGACAGCGGATGCAACACCCGGTACGCGTGAGCGGGCACTGGTCGCGGGCTGTGACGGGTATCTGTCAAAACCGATCGAGGCCCGCCAGTTCCTGGCGCAGATTGCTGATTTTCTGGGAGGCAAACGAGAGGTTCTACCGGCACCGGTCGAGACGATGATGCTGCGCGAGTATAATCAGAAACTGGTGGAACGCCTGGAACAACAGGTACGCGAGTTGAGTGCTGCCAATGCTGAGTTACAAGAACTGGATCGCATCAAAAATCAGTTCCTCTCCACACTTTCGCACGAGTTGCGCACGCCCTTAACCTCACTGCTTGGCTATCTGGAGCTATTCGGGCGCGGTACGCTGGGGCCACTCAACGAGACGCAATCCGAGGCCATCAGTGTGATGTACCGCAATACCGAGATCTTGAGTCGGCATCTGAATAATCTGCTCTACCTGCAAGAAGTACGCTCAAGTACGCTCGAATTGGCGGTGGTTCATCTACCGCAATTTTTGGAACCTCTGCTCGTGGAGGCGCAACATCGGGCCATAAAGTCTGGTATTCTGTTAGAGGCAGTTATCACCGATGTCGCACCACTTAAACTCGATATCCGGGCGATGGAACTGGCGCTGCGCAACTTGCTCGATAACGCCTTGAAGTTTACCAGAGCTGGTGGGTATGTACGCCTGTTGCTCCACGATGAACCGTCACGGGTGCTGCTACGGATCGAGGATACGGGATGTGGCATACCCCCCGAAAGCCTGCAGAAAATCTTTCTACCCTTTTATCAGGTGGATAGTTCTCTCACCCGTCTCTATCCCGGCAATGGATTAGGCCTGGCAATTGTGCAGCATATTGTTCAGGCCCACGGTGGTCAAATCACCGTGCGTAGTGTGATCAATCAGGGATCGGTGTTTACCGTGATGTTGCCACGTTCGGAGCCGGTCTTGATCGAGTCGCAAGCGTTAGAGTGTTAAGGCGTTGACACACTCAAACGCTTCAACACCTGCAAGCATCACACCGGGATCATACCATACTGCCAGATGGGCATCTGGGTTCCTGCCTGGCTGTAACAGGCTGAGAGGTATGGCTGTGCAAAAGCGTGTGGAGGATAAGACGATCACCATCCGGCAGTACTTCGATTGCGTTCAAAATGTGATGGCGCATCACCATCACCATCTCGCTTTGTGGCTACTGTCGGAAATCCGCATCAACAGGCCGATAATCAGAAAATTGATCAGTACCGATGAACCGCCATAGGAGATGAATGGCAGGGTAATACCGGTCAATGGAATCAAACGCAGGTTGCCACCAATAATAATAAAGGTTTGAATTGCTAGGATAGAAGTTAAACCGATTGCCAGCAGTTGCTCAAACCCACGAAATCGCCCTGGCACGACCAGCCCGATGTGAAACCCCCGAAAGATAAGCAGTATATAGGAGATTAACACCCCCATTGTACCCGCCAGTCCCAACTCTTCGCCAATAGCGGTAAAGATAAAGTCGGTATGAATAGCTGGCACCACGGTCGGAACGCCGCGTCCCAGGCCAACGCCGAACACGCCGCCAGCAGACAGGGCATAAATGGCCTGAACAATTTGATAGCCGCTTCCCTGGGCAACAGACCATGGATCAAGCCAGATCGTCAGTCGAACCTGGACAATATCGATGTACTGATACAGATCAAGCGTCATGGCCAGCCGATACATCACCATCGTTCCTATCCCAAACGCAGTGAGTCCTACCAGCACATACATACCACGCCCGGTGGCCACATACAGCATGGCGAGAAACACCCCGAACAGCAACAGCGCAGCACCGAGGTCACGCTGAAAGACAATTACCCCCATAGCCACGCCCCACATACCAATCAGGGGCACCAGGTAGGGCAAGGGCGGTAAGGCCAGAGGCCCCAATCGATAGGGAGCCGCCACCACTTCACGATGGCGATCCATATAGGAAGCCATAAAAATCACCAGGATGATTTTTAGTAACTCCACAGGTTGAAACAGGAAAAAACCCAGGTCAAACCAGACCCGCACGCCACTCTGGTTGGGGTCGGTACCAAAGAAAAATGTGGCGATCATCAATCCCATACCCATCGTGAGCCAGACATAGGGATAGTGATTGAGCCAGTCCATCAGTGAGGAGCGCTGCAATCGGATAAAAATACGATCCCAGGGAATGAAGAGCATGGCCGCCAGCACAATGACGCCCAATGTTACCCATAGTGTCTGTTTGGCAGCAACATCGCCATAACATGGCACAAACGTTCCATCACGGGTCGGGCAGAGGATACGATCCAGCCCTGGTTTGAGGCGCGCATTGAGGAGGAGGCCCAGCCCTGAGAGGAGGGCCACCAGGGGTAACAGGATCTGATCTGCATCCCGGGTGCGCCAGCTCAACCCAAGCGAAACGGCAACAAAGAGCAACAGTGGCACAGTAGAGGGCCACAAAATGCTCAATACTCCTGATACGCTGGCGACAAACTCGCTCTGGCGGGTTGCAAAGACTGCAAGCAGGTACCCGGCAGCAAAAAACAGGAGTACTGTCACCAGCAGTTGAAACTCAATCCCCCGAAACCGGCGCAAGCGTTGTATCAGCGGATGCTGCATATATCTTCCAATAATTTCAGATAGCTACTCTTCACCCGTTACATCTTCGAGCTTATTGGCGGCATGGGCGGCAATGCGGCGAAAGCGAAACGCTGTATCTTTGTCTCCAACCGCCTCAGCTGCATGCATCATCACGCCGGCAGTCGTCTGGATCTGGCGCAAACCAACCTTCTCGCCTGCCAGGAACCGTTCGGCAATAGCATGCTCGAGGTACTCGCAGATTTGATCAATCGTCACCATAAAAAGCTAGCTCCTTTGCGAAGCGTTGAAGCATGCAAATGTTCAAACGCTTGTATGCGCAGACCGCTCGTCCGCTTCGAATAGGATAGGTTGACTATATTCAGCACAAACACTCAGGAGAGGATAGCAATACAATAATAGTATCGACTTTAGATATTCATATTGTACCACGAATGATGCCGGATATGTGCGTGAACATCCGGGCTGCGAGGGTAGATATAGAGAAAGGAACATATAAGGACGAACGCTCCCTGTTCCGTCGGCGACTAGAGTCGCGGGCGAGAGCCGCCAGGCCTGCCGGCGGGGCGTGCCAGGCCTACTCGTTCCGTCAACGACTAAAGCGCGGGCGAGAGCCGCCAGGCCTGCCGGCGGGGCGTGCCAGGCCTACTCGCTCCATCGGCGACGAAAAGTCGCGGGCGCGGGCGTGCAAGGCCTATGTCGGTGGTGGATTATGCACGTTGGACGGCATTACCGGTCAACAGAGTCTTGTCGCTGGTTTGCACCACGGGCCAGCGTTCAAGCATTGCTCCGCAGGTTGGACAACGAACCACACGTGCCAGGCGTTCTGGGGTGAGGTTAACGACCAGATCATCATGTGTCCCCCAGATTACCAGATGTTCGGCACAACTTGTGCAGATAACTTTCAAGCGGGCCAGGGGTGGCTCCTCCTGCTATGCCATAACCTGTATCCAGTGAGAACGGGAGCTGCCGTACATCAGGAGGGATCGCCTTGATCTTTACCTGAACATACAAATGTGTGCCTGCTCTGCGTTAGCACCAGTGACGGCTCCCAGGGCTTGAGCTGGGCACGTTGCCACGTGCCCTTACGAGACTGCCGTCCCGGTCTTATGAGACAAGGTTTCCCTTTGTCTGTTACATTATAACAGGTTTTCATGATGTAAGCGCAAAGGAGGACTCCGCCATGATGTCCAGTACATGGTCACAAGAACACTATTTTCAGGCTTATATGTTTGCCGCCTATGCTCATCAGGGACAGCTTGTGCCTGGCACCGTGTTGCCGTATATCGTGCATATTAGTCTGGTAAGTATGGAGATAATGGCTGCCCTGAGCCACGAGCCTGATCCCCACGGCGACCTGGCGATCCAGTGTGCGTTGCTCCACGATGTGCTTGAAGATACGCTGGTTTCCTATGCTGAACTGGAACATACCTTTGGGGTCGCTGTAGCCCGTGGGGTACAGGCCTTGACCAAAAATCCCACACTCCCCAGAGCGACCCGGATGGCCGATAGTCTGACGCGCATCAAGGAGCAACCACCTGCCGTCTGGAAAGTCAAACTGGCTGATCGCATTACCAACCTGCAGCAGCCACCAGCCACCTGGAGTGCCACGAAAATTGGACAGTATAGAGACGAGGCTGAACAAATCTATGCAGCATTACATACCGCCAGTCCCTATCTAGCCTACCGACTACGGCAGTGTATCACAAAGTACGGATCGTCATCGCCGTAATGCAACTGGCTCGTGCAAGCCTGTTCTCGTCGTGCATCGGTGTCCAGGCGCAAACCTGGACTCTTGTTCTTCACCTCTGATGATATCGAGGGAGATTTGACTATATGCCATAGAGCATCCACCGGGCGAGGTATTCCGGTTGGTTGCAATGCTGTGATGCACTGTTGTAGTACCAGGTGACACGGTTCATGTTCAGATCCCTCGCTCTCTTTCTGACAGCATAAGACAGCGAGTTGATAGCTTTTGGCAGCTTTTTTGTGCCTTTCCAGGACACTTTCATGATACAATGCTTCCATTAGAAACGCTCGTGTTACGCATCACAAGCAACATCTCGGGATGGGAGTCTTGTACATATAAGCAATCATCCTGTGAAATACCTGGAATGCGCAGACAGACATTATGTCGGTCGGGTTCAAAGGATGCAGGGTGATGTATGCAATTGAGGATTAGAACGAATACTTATGGGAACAAGAAATTCACGGTTGCAAGGATTCTATCAACTCTCTCCCTCGGAGCGCCTCCAGATGGTTGGTGCTTTTGATGGATTGAACGAACAGGAACTGCTGGCGTTACACGGTGGTAATGGTTCCCTGCCATTGGAACGAGCAGACAAGATGATCGAAAATGTAGTGGGCACCTTCAACTTACCACTGGGCATCGCCACGAATTTTCTTATCAATGGACGTGATGTACTGGTGCCGATGGTCGTTGAAGAGCCATCGATCGTTGCTGGTGCCAGTTATGCCGCCCGCCTGGTACGCGCTGGTGGTGGCTTTCAAGCAAGCAGCACCGAGCCTTTAATGATTGGTCAGGTGCAACTGGTTGATCTCGCCTCACCGGAAACGGCTGTCCTGGCTATTCTCGAACATAAAGATGAGCTCCTGGCTCTGGCGAATGCCCAGAGTACCAGCCTGTCACGTCTGGGAGGGGGGGCACGTGATATTGAGACCCGGTATTTTCCATCCAGTCCCATGGGGCCGATGCTGATCGTGCATCTGATTGTCGATTGCCGCGATGCCATGGGGGCTAATGCCGTCAACAGTATGTGCGAAACGATTGCTCCCCGACTGGAGGCGATCAGTGGTGGGCGAGCGTATTTGCGCATTCTCTCGAACCTGAGTGACCGCCGCCTGGCGCGTGCGCGAGCGGTTGTGCCCCCTGCTGTGCTGGAACGTGGCGATATGCGTGGAGAAGAGGTGATCGAGGGTATTCTATGGGCCTACTCTTTTGCGGCTGTTGATCCCTATCGTGCCACGACACATAACAAGGGCATTATGAACGGCATCGATCCGGTGTTGGTTGCGACCGGCAACGACTGGCGTGCCGTTGAAGCCGGGGCGCATGCCTATGCTGCCCGCAATGGTCATTACACCTCAATGAGTGTCTGGGAACGTGATGCGGCGGGCAATCTGGTGGGAACACTCGAAATTCCGCTGGCGGTCGGCATCGTTGGTGGTGCAACGAAAGTACATCCCACCGCGCAGGCGGCGCTCAAGTTGCTCGGGGTGAGGACCGCCGGTGAACTGGCCGAGGTTTGTGTCTGTGTGGGTCTCGCCAGTAATCTGGCGGCGATGCGTGCCCTGGCAACTGAAGGCATTCAGCAAGGGCATATGGGCTTGCACGCGCGGCAGATCGCGATGGCGGCCGGGGCCACGGGGGCACTGGTTGAGCAAGTCGCCGAGCGTATGGTGCAAGAGCGCAATATCAAGCCTGCCCGCGCCGAAGCGTTGCTCTCGGCTCTCTATGGGCCAGAGTTGGAAATTGGTGCATCGTAGAGCAGCAGCACAGAACAGAGACCCCACGCGCGCCGTTGTATCACCAGATTCGGCTGAACCCTGGTATTTGCTTCGACCGCTCCCGCTTCAGCCGACACAAGGCATTCCTCCCACGTATGCCGGGAATCCTAGTTTGAACAGACCAGGGATTGTTGTATCCGTTATGGAGCCGATTCTGGTGAGACCTTCCTCTACGCTGTCACAGGCGAGAATAATGTATTGAATTGTAACAAGGCATTTGTTTCTATTGTCGCTTAAGCCCTGTAAATAATATGGAGTAAACGCTTATGAAGCAGCCAGATCGTCCAGTAGGACTGGTAGGCTATGGTGTATATGTACCGCGTTATCGCATTGCGGGCAAGGAAATTGCCCGCATCTGGACGGATGGCCAGGGCGGGGTGCCAGTTGATGCCAAGAGTGTGCCTGGCCCTGATGAAGACACGATTACGATGTCGATTGAGGCCGCACGCAATGCTCTGGCCCGAGCTGCCCTACCCGCCACTGCGCTGAGTGCGGTATGGGTGGGCAGCGAAAGCCATCCCTATAGCGTAAAACCGAGTGGTACGGTGGTAGCCGAGGCATTAGGTACCACGCCCTGGATCAGTGCTGCCGATTGGCAGTTTGCTTGCAAAGCTGGGAGCGAAGCGATGACTGCCAGTATGGGGCTGGTTGGCAGTGGTATGGCCGACTATGCTATGGCGATAGGGGCCGATACCGCCCAGGGTCGTCCTGGTGATGCGCTCGAGTATACGGCTTCTGCCGGTGCCGCCGCACTGCTGATCGGGCCAGCCGAGGAGTCTGTGGCCGTCATTGAGGCGACGCTCTCGTATGTCACCGATACGCCGGACTTTTTCCGCCGTGCGGATCGGCCCTACCCGGTGCATGGTCATCGGTTTACTGGTGAACCAGCCTATTTTCACCATATTCGTAGCGCTGCCACGTGCTTGCTCGATCAAATGGGGCGCACACCAGCCGATTATACCTATGCGATCTTTCATCAGCCCAACGCGAAGTTTCCACAGTCGGTGGCGAAACAATTGGGGTTCAGCGATGCCCAGATTGCGCCCGGCCTGCTATCACCCCAGATTGGCAACACCTACTCGGCAATCGCGCTGGCGGGCCTGTGTGCCACGCTGGATGTAGCACAGCCCGGCGATACCATTTTTATGACGACGTATGGCAGTAGCGCTGGAAGTGATGCCTATTCGTTTGTTGTCACCCCGGCCTTGCTCGAACGCCGTCATCGTGCTCCGCTGATGTCTGCCTACCTGTCACGCCAGGAGTTTGTGGATTATGCAGTGTACGTGAAATGGCGAAATGAACTGGTGTTAGGTTAACCTGCTGCGAAAGGAGATACCTGGATGACGCTCCTTTTGCCGTAAGGTATCATATCTGGTCAAGGAGACCATGCGATGCACAATGTTTTTATTATCGGCACGGGTACAACACCCGTTGCGGAACACTATATGCGCACGCTGACCGATTTAGCACTTGAAGCTTTCGGTGCGGCGCTACAAGAAGTAGCCCCGACCGTTACTCCGTCAGACATTGGTGCTCTGTATGTTGCCAATGCGCTGGGTGAGTCGCTGGCCGGACAATCTCAACTGGGCGCGTTGCTGGCGACAGCTACGGGCCTGGTGGGCATTGAGGCGATCCGGGTTGAAGCTGCCGGTGCCAGTGGTGGGGTGGCGCTCCGGCAGGCAGCCATGGCGATTATGGCTGGTGTTCATGATCTGGTGGCCGTGATTGGCGTTGAGAAGGTAACGGACAAACTTGACCCCGAAGTTGAGGCTGGTCTGGCACTGGCTATTGACTCAGACTTTGAGGCTGAACAGGGCTTCACAATGACGGCGCAGTGGGCGCTGCTGATGCGCCGCTACATGCACGAATATGGGTATGCGGCGGATGCGTTTGCACCTTTTCCGGTCAATGCCCATACCAATGCTGTCAGCAATCCCGGGGCAATGTATCGCTTTGCGATCAACGCCGACAAGTATCGCAAGGCAGGGCAAGTTGCGTCTCCTCTCAATATGCTCGATTGTTCCTCGCTGGCTGATGGCGCTGCCGTGCTATTGCTGGCTTCTGAACGTCGGGTACGCGAATGGGGGGTGCCAGCTATTCGGATTGCGGCCAGTGCGCTGGCTACCGATACGTTGGCGTTGCATGCCCGCCGCGATTTGCTCTGGTTCGCTGCGGTACAGCAGAGTGCAACCACCGCTCTGGGGCAGGCCAACTTGACCCACACCGATATAGATGTGCTCGAGTTGACCGATCCGCATGGCATCGCCGCTGCGTTGGCACTCGAAGCCAGTGGCTTTGTCGAACGAGGAACTGCGCCGCGTCATGCCGCCGATGGTGGTATTACGCCGACGGGTGCCACCCCGCTGGCAACCGGTGGTGGCTATAAGGCCCGGGGTGATACTGGCGGCGCGAGTGGAGTCTACCAGGTAGTAGAACTGGTGCGTCAGTTGCGTGGTACAGCCGGTGCGGCTCAGGTCAAGGATGCCCAGGTAGCCTTTGCCCAGTGCCTTGGCGGTGTGGGAGCAACGGCGGTCACCCATATTCTTGTGAATGCAGAACGCTGAAACTGTCCAGGTATTCGGCACCTATATGTATGGATGTGAGGAGTAGCTTGTATGGATCTTGCAAAGCACTGGCGACAGAAAGCCACGCGCTATCGTCTGGAAGGGCAGCGCCACCGTGTAACGGGTGCGGTGCGGTTTCCGGCCCAACCGGGGATGCCGGGCGAAGACCCGGATGTGTGGGAACCATTTGTGTTTAGTGGTCAGGGCGAAATCTACAGCTTTACGGTGTTGCGCCAGGCTGCCACAGGCTTTGCGCAGATCGGCCCCTATCCCGTCGCGCTGGTCAAACTGGTCGAAGGTCCGCTGGTTAGTGCCCAGCTTACGGATTGCGCTGAAGCGGATCTGGCGATCGGGCTGCCAGTTGAGATGGTGACACGGCGGTTGAAGGACATGGGAGCGGATGGGGTGCTGGTGTACGGCTACAAGTTCCGCCCCATTCTGCGTTAAGGCGTTCTTGCCTGTGCCACACGTAGAGGATGTCAGGATATTTTCACGTGCTGGTCTAGTTGGTAGGGTCGTGCTTTGGGCTGGTTCTGAGGCACCCTGATGGGCCTGTCGGGGCGTGTGATCGTGCGCCCCGACAGCGGCAAGGGCAATGCAGCTAGGGAGATTGCCGCACCATTCCTCAGCATAATGCGTTTGGGATAACTATCTGCCGATGAGTGCAGGCTGTTACACCAGTGAGCGGAGTACTCCTACGACGCGCCCTTGAATGCGCACATTCTCAGGAACGGCATAGATTGGCTCCATCGTGGTGTTTGCGGGTTGCAGACGAATGCGCTGTCCTTCGTGGTAGAATTTTTTGAGCGTCACCGCGTTCTCGTCCAGGAGCATAGCTGCCACCATCTGCCCATTCTCAGCCGTTTCTTGAAAGCGTAACAGAACGATGTCATTATCATCAATCAACGCATCGATCATTGATTGACCACGGACACGCAAGGCATAGACATCCTTGAGTTTATCTTCAGGAGCCAGGTCAGCCGGGACTTCAATCACATCATGATCCGTAGTTGTGGTATCTTCCGGGTTTGGTAAGGGGCTACCGGCAGTAATCACTCCCAGCATAGGCACACGATGGTACCGTGTGGTGTTGATTGGCTGGATTCCTATCATCTGGTTCGGCAGGGTGATACCACGCGATACTTTGCCGTCCCGATTCAACTTCCCTTTTTCCTGAAGCGCCTTCAAATTGTATGCGACCACCGAAGTCGATGAAATCTTCAAATCGGTCTGAATATCACGAATAGAGGGTGGATAGCCATGCCGGCGCATAAACTCATGGATGTAGGCCAGGATACGTTCTTGTCGTTGCGAGAGACCGTCGGCTGTTCGCATAGAGTTGTTCCTTTCTCTGACCGCAGCCGGAGCGGCTCGCGGTAGTATTTCTCATCAGCTATGGAAACCTGGTGGCATTATTTTTTGCACTGCCCAATCATCTGTTTCGATCATAAATAAAAAAACTACCACTAGAACTTTTGTGGCAGTCCTATTATACCAATCAAACACTTGTGCTGTCAAGTGGTTTCCGGCTTTTTTTGTAGCGCATGCCAGTGCAATGTCCCGAAATGCTCTATGTCAGAGGTGATGATAGCAAAGATATTAGAAAATCTGTGTTATTTTGTTTGTCTATAGCCATCTTCAAACAGGGGATGTCGGGCGGCATTGGTACGTTGGCACGGGTTAACGCTTCAACGACGCATCACTCTCTACCCAATCATGCTATAATTGACACGAGTTACGCAGTGGGGACATCAGGCCTATGTGAACACACAATCCAGTCCTGGCCCGTATCCTGCGATCAGGACACATGGGTCTCCCCTGGGTTGCCTGTGTAGGGATAGACCGAAACTGAGCAAAACAGCATCTCCACAAAACGGTTGTTGGTATGTGTGACCGAACGACCGCGTGAGCCATGGATGGGCCAGTCAAGCAGCCTGTAGGGAAGGCACATGGAGTATGTGATCGGTGTTGATTTAGGTGGCACACAGTTGCGCGCAGGACTGGCCGATGAACTGGGCCGGATATATACGGAAGTACGGGTACCCACCGAAGCACAGTATGGCCCCGCGTCAGTCATTGATCGCATTGTTGCCTGTATAGCACAGGTGCGTACAGCATTGCCCTCTGACGCAACGTTATGCGGGGTAGGTATTGGTTCGCCAGGGCCGCTTGATCCGTATACCGGGATTGTGTTTACGACACCGAATATGCCAGGATGGGATCATGTACCATTGCGGGATCTGCTGATCGAACGTACCGGTCTGCCGGTTGTGCTGGGCAATGATGCAAATGTGGCCGCGCTCGGTGAGTGGCGCTTTGGTGGTGGTCAGGGCTGTCGACATCTGGTCTATCTGACAATCAGCACCGGTATCGGTGGTGGCGTGATTAGTGATGGACGTCTGTTGTTGGGGCGTATGGGTGCCGCAGGAGAACTCGGACATATGATTCTAGATGCTGCGAATTGTACTGTATGGGAAGATATGGCTTCTGGTACGGCGCTGGCAGCCTATGCTGCCCAGGCTATGCCTGGAGTACCGGAGTCACTCTTGCACGAGTTTGCCACCCCGCTCACAGTCTCAGCGGCAGATGTTGCGCGTGCGGCTGCGCGTGGCGATGCGCTGGCCCGGGCGCTTATGCAGCGCGAGGCTGAATTGCTTGGTCTGGGCCTGGTGAGTACACTACATCTGTTTAGTCCCGAGATTATCCTGGTCGGTGGTAGTGTGGTAACACAGAATAGCTATTTGTTGGAAGGGGCACGACAGGTCGTTCAGGAACGGGTGCTGGCCGATGTGTATCGTCAGGTGCCCATTCAGGTCGCTACCCTCGGTGAACAGGTGGGGGTGCTGGGTGCTGTGGCGCTGGTCTTGTATCAGCGTGACGCTGGTCAGTGAATGCAGTGTCTATGCAGGGTGTCAAACAACTCGATACAGTGCGGCGCACGCATCCCCAGTATATGACACGCATGGCCTGGCTGGTGCTGATCAGTGCGTTTGCGCTCTTCTGTACCATCATTGTCACGTCTGGCTATCTGGTGTGGCACTATCGCCAGATAGCGTTGGTAGAGCGAGCAGGAACGACGCTGATTGCACGTGCGCCGCTGGAATGGATTACCTGGAAACGTCGAGGGCGGGCGTTTTTCGAGAGTCCGCCGGAAGAGCAAGTGCTGAGTGAGGGCGATCGGGTGCGGATTAATCGCTCGGCGGGCTATGGGCAGACAGCCACAATTCGCATTTTCGATCAGAGCACGCTCGATCTGTGGGCGGGAGCTGATCTGCTCCTGCACCAGTTACGTGTCAGTCAGTGGAATACCAGAACTCAGGTGGTGCAGCTCGAACAACTGGCGGGTTATGTGCGCTATGATCTGCGGGACGATCAAGCGTATGCCCAGGTAACCTATCGCGTGCAGGCGGGGGCAACAACGATTAGCCTGGCTCCCGGTGGCAGTTACAGCATCGAGGTGATCGAATCAGGACGAGTGTTCGTTACTGCTAATACCGAGCCAGTGCCCACGGTTACCGTAGATGTGGCAGTACGTTCCGGGCAGGCTACGGTTCAGGGTATCGGGCGCACGGTAGTGCTGGAGGCGGGTGAGCGGGTCGAGGTTGATCCGTCCGGAGTACCTTCGATAGCCGTGCCAGCCCGCTGGGAGTTGATCCGCGATGGGGCCTTCAGCTACTTTACCGAAACGGAATATAACAACACCACTGTTGCTGATCAACCCACGTTGCCGCGGGCAGACTCATGGGAAGTGTACAGCGTACGCGCTGAACCAGGTGCAACGCCTAACGGGTTCTTTCAGGTTCTACGGAGTTGTCCACCGCCCTACCCTACCAATACCTGCAATCTCCAGGACTGGCGTCATGTAGCACGGTTTGTGCGGATGGGGAACGAATCGCGCAGTTTTATTACAGGCATACGCCAACCGCTGGGTCGGGATCGACGCGGGATCGATGTGTCCGAGTATCGTTCCCTGGTGTTTTCGGTCTGGGTACGCATTCTCCGGCAAACCGTGCCGCTGGCAGGTGAGCGTGGTACCGAGTGCCCTATTATGATCCGCTTTATGGCAAAGCGGGAGACGCCGAATGATCCAGAGACAGAGCGCGTGTTATGCATGTATACGCAGGATGACCCGGCACACCAGGTTGAGTATGCTCCGGGCATTATGTATCAAGCGGTGGCTCCCACAGAGTGGTATCCTTTGCGGATCGAGTTGCGCGATCCGGCGTGGTTACCCGATTTTCGCTACATACGCAGTGTGTCGATCTATGCCAATGGGCACGATTATGATGTGCTTTTTACTGACGTTTCACTGATTGGAGCGCATACTATCCCCTAGTCGTAGGCAGACAGCTACCCGGTGATTGGTGTATGCATCATCATGAAAAAACTGGTACGATACCATATATTCCGGTATGTTTAACCGGCTTCACTTGATAAAGTACTTACTGGAGAAATACCCTATGCAACATCTCTGTGTCGTTGGTACTGGTTATGTCGGGTTAGTTACGGGCGTCTGTTTTGCCGATCTGGGTAATACGGTGACCTGCATCGAAATCGATGTGCATAAGCTTGATATTTTGCGTAGCGGGCGGGCGCCGATTTATGAACCGGGCCTGGTCGATCTGCTCGATCGCAATATACGCTCCGGGCGGCTGTCCTTTACCGATGATTATGGGCGGGCCTTGAGTGATGCGGCGTTTGTGTTTATTACGGTCGGTACGCCGATGGGTAATGATGGTGCTGCCGATCTGAGCCAGGTGGAGGCCGCTGCACATCAGATCGGGATACACTTGAAGCAAGATGCGATTATCATTGACAAGAGTACCGTTCCGGTAGGTACGGGCGATATGGTACGTAGCATTATTGCCGAGAATATTCAACCCGGCATTAACTTCAGCATCGTCTCCAATCCAGAGTTTCTCCGTGAAGGCAGTGCCGTCAGCGACTTTTTCAATCCTGACCGGATTGTATTGGGGGCGACGGATCGGGCGGCAGCACAGCGGGTGGCTGAACTGCACGCACCGCTCGGTGCTGAGATCATTATCACCGATCTGCGCACAGCCGAGATGATCAAGTATGCCTCGAACGCATTTCTGGCGACGCGCATTTCGTTTATTAACGAGATTGCCCAGATTTGCGAGCGGCTGGGCGCCGATGTTAAAGAGGTCTCGCGGGGTATGGGTGCTGATCATCGTATTGGCCCGCATTTCCTGGAGGCCGGGATTGGCTATGGTGGCTCATGTTTTCCCAAAGATGTGCTGGCACTGTACCATATGGCCGCCAGTGCTGGCTGTCATCCCCAATTGTTGCAGGCAGTGATGGATATCAATCATGATGCTCGTTACCGCTTTGTACAGAAGGTGCGCGATATTCTGGGGTCACTGGATGGTACCTTGATCGGGGTGCTCGGTTTGTCGTTCAAGCCAAATACCGATGATATGCGCGAGGCACCGTCGGTGGATATTATCAAGGCGCTCCAGGCGGAAGGGGCACGAGTCAAAGCCTATGATCCGGTTGCAATGGAAGCCGCAGGTGATATTTTGCCGACGGTTACCTACTGTGCCACGGCGTATGATGTGGCGAAGGAAGCCGATGCCTTGCTTGTTGTGACCGAGTGGAATGAGTTCAAACAACTGGCGTTTGATAAGATTAAAACCTATATGCGTCGCCCGGTGGTGCTGGACGGCCGTAACATTTATGATCCGGCGGAGATGACACTCAAAGGTTTTATCTATCGGGGCGTCGGGCGACCGGTTTTGGCGGAATAGTCAGAGCTATCCTTATGCTTGCTACCGGCATCGATCTCATGGAGATTGTGCGTATTCAGCATGCAGTTGAGCGCTGGGGTGAGCGCTTCCTGTGGCGCGTCTTTACATCGGTTGAACTGGTTGATTGCGGTCTTGTGCTAGGTAACTTTGCCCAATTGAGCCGATCAGAATCCATGCCCATCAAGGGGACTGCCAGATATGCGTCGTTGGCAGCACGCTGGGCGGCAAAGGAGGCCACAGCCAAGGCACTGGGGGTAGGCTTACGCGGGCTGGCTGGTCAGCGGTGCGCTGATGTCTTGCGCGGCACGGCCATTGCGCTGACCGAGGTTGAGGTTGTGCGCGATACCCTGGGCCGACCGCTGTTGCGGTTGTATGGTGCTGCCGCGCAGGTCGCGGTTGCGCAGGGTATTGGTCAACTGGGGGTAAGCCTCTCACACACGCGGCAGTATGCGCTGGCGAGTGTGGTAGCTCTGGCCCTCCATCGGCTTGATCGGTAATATGGTGTGCGTCTCGTGGAAATGGTATGGCATACATAGCAACATCGGAAAGAGATACGGAAATATCGGAAAGAGATACGGATGTATCTGGTAACGACTGAACAGATGCGTCGTCTGGAACAGGCTGCTGTAGACGCTGGTGCGACCTGGTCTGGCCTGATGGAACATGCGGGATGGGGGGTGGCACATGAAGCGCTGTGCCTCCTGGGTGACCCGCAGCGTCAGCGGGTCGTGGTGCTGGTTGGCCCTGGTAATAATGGCGGGGATGGTCTGGTCGTTGCCCGGCATCTCCATGATGCCGGGGCTACGGTGCAACTCTATATCTGGCAACGTGCCAACATTGACCAGGACAAAAATTGGCAGCGTTGTCGTGAACGTGGCCTGGAGGAGATGCAGGCTGCTGATGATATAGACTATAGCGGGTTGCGTCGCTGGCTCTCTACTGCGACACTGGTCGTCGATGCCCTATTGGGGATGGGCGTTAGTCGAGAGGTAACTGGCAGCCTGGCCACTATTGTGCAGTTAGTGAATACGTTATGTACGGCGGGCAATCAGTCTGCCGATCAGCGCCTGGTACCGGGTACTCCTGTATCGCCGCGGGTGCTGGCGATTGACCTGCCTACGGGCATCCATTCTGATACCGGTGCGGTTATGGGCGTAGCCATCCGCGCCGATGTTACGGTTGCGACAGGCTTGCTCAAGCGCGGTCTGACACTGTACCCTGGTAAAGGCTTCGCTGGTGCCGTAACGGTAGTTGATATTGGTATTCCACCTGCCGATCTGGAGACGATAATGAGCAAGGTAATGACGGATCAACAGGCGCGAACATTACTCCCCACGCGCCCGGCCGATGCACACAAGGGGACATTTGGTAAGGTGATGGTTGTAGCCGGGTCGCTCTTCTATCCCGGTGCAGCCGTGTTAGCTACCGCCGGTGCCGGTCGTGTTGGGGTTGGATTGGTCACCCTGGCCGCGGCCCGGAGTGTGTTGCTGGCGAGTGGGCGTGGTCCAGAGGTGACGCTGCTGCCGCTGCCAGAGGCTGACCTGGGCATCCTCGGTGCAGCAGCGGCAGATGAGGTTCACAAACATCTGGCGGGGTACACGGCTTTGCTGGTTGGGCCGGGCCTGGGGCACGAAGAGCCGACGGGCCTGTTTATGCAGCGGTTACTGGGCCTGGAGTCCCCGCATAAACGCTCACGGGTGGGCTTTCGTATCCAGCATGATGAACCTGACCACCCCACAAAAGCAACGAACGCTGTAGAATTACCGCCGACCGTGATTGACGCCGATGGCTTGAATTTGCTCGCTACTATCGAAGATTGGTCGCAACACGTTCCGCCGGGCAAATGTATTCTGACACCCCATCCCGGTGAGATGAAGCGCTTGCTCAAGGTAGACGAGCTTGATCCCGATCTGGTGCAGGTGGTGACGGACGCTGCCACGCGATGGAACCAGGTAGTAGTTTTAAAGGGTGCAACGACAGTTATCGCTGCTCCAGATGGACGTAGTATGGTCAATGCCAATGGCAATCCAGCTCTGGCGACGGCAGGTACGGGCGATGTTCTGGCGGGGGTCATCGCTGGGTTGCTGGCGCAGGGAATGGAGTTGTTCCCTGCGGCCACGCTCGGCGTCTATCTCCATGCCGCTGCCGGGGCGCTGGTGCGCGAAGAATTGGGCGATACCGGTGCTCTCGCCAGTGACCTGCTGTTGCGATTGCCCCTGGCGATTAAACGCTTGCGGATGCAGCCATGATGACTGCTCTTATGTGGATAAAGCAATTGCTTTACAAAAGCAGCCTGTGACGGCGCGCAAGCCCGATGGCCTGGGCTGCAGAGACTGCCGCCCCAGTCTCGTGCTCCGCAGAGCATCGGGGGGTGTGGCCTGTCGTTGCACGTGTCTGTGCTGGCTCTCCGGTTGGCCCCTTCCGCCAAACCGGGGCGCCAGATGACCTTGAACCTTTTGACCGAGGGGAGGCCGTGCCCGTGGCACGGGTGGACGAGTTAAAAGCGCCAAATGACCTTGAACCTTTTGACCGAGCGGAGGCTTGTCTGCTCGAACCGGCAAGGCTCACGTGTTGCGGTGCGAACCTCAGTGCGCATGATAGAGCAAGCACGCCGGTTCGGCAAGGAGCTGAAGCCGCTGACGCGGGTGAAATGTATGCGTGCCGTAGATCTGATAGCCCGTAAACGTGATAAAGGCAAGCTATCGACCGCCGAGATCGAATGGCTTATTAGCGCGTTCACCCATGGTGAGATCCCAGACTATCAGATGGCAGCCTGGGCAATGGCGGTTGTGCTTCAGGGTATGGACGCCGACGAGACGGCTGATCTCACTCTGGCGATGGCTCGTAGTGGTGAGATGCTCGACCTGCATGATCTGGTACCATTGACGGGTGATAAGCACTCAACCGGGGGCGTGGGTGACAAGACGACACTGGTACTGGCTCCGCTGGTGGCCGCTGCCGGGTTGCCCATAGCCAAAATGAGCGGACGCGGGTTGGGTTTTAGTGGTGGTACAATTGACAAACTTGAGAGCATTCCTGGGTTTCAGGTAGAACTAACGGTTGACACCTTTCGACGTGCCGTGTGCGATGTGGGTCTGGTGATTGCGGCCCAGACGGCCACGCTCGCACCGGCCGATAAGCGCCTGTATGCGCTGCGCAATCTGACAGCGACGGTTGAGTCGATTCCGCTGATTGCCGCCAGCGTGATGAGCAAGAAGCTGGCGGCAGGTGCCGATTGTATTGTACTGGATGTCAAATATGGCAGTGGTGCGTTTATGCGCCAGCCTGAACATGCCCGGCAGTTAGCCCATACAATGGTTGCGATTGGGCAACAGGCTGGTCGTAATGTGGCAGCCTTGCTCAGTTCAATGGAACAACCCCTCGGCAATGCGATTGGGAATGCGCTGGAAGTCCGCGAAGCCATTGCAACCCTGCAAGGTCATGGCTCGCCTGACCTGGTAGAACTGTGCCTACAGCTGGGTACACGGTTATTGCTGCTGGCTGATCGAGCTGTCGATGAATCGGCTGCCCGTGCGGTGTTGCAGCAAACCCTGAATAGTGGCGCGGCCTGGCAGAAATTTCGCCAGATGGTTGCCAACCAGGGCGGTGACCTCGCGGTGCTGGATGATCTGCACCGGTTGCCCCAGGCACCGATTGTACTCCCGTTGCGTGCGCCACGAACCGGCTATATTACGACTATTGACACGCAGGCTCTGGGAATGGCAGTGAATGAACTGGGTGGTGGGCGGATGCGCAAAACAGATACGATCAATCCTGCTATGGGCCTGGTATTGGCAGCCCGTATTGGTGATCAGGTCGAAGCGGGGGCACCGCTGCTGCATATTCACGCCGCCAGTTATACCGCTGCTGCCCGGATTGCGCCGCTACTGCTGGCCGCCTACACGATCGGTGACACGCCTCCTCCCCTGCCGCCGCTCGTGCTGGAGGTTATTCCCTGACAGGTCTGAGGGCGTTGTGCCGCCAACGAATGGCTCGCGCCTGCGACACTTCACCGCACCGTGTCGCACGTTTCGCTGCGGCGCCTCCTCACTGCCGTGTTCCATACTCCTGCCATAACATACTGACGCAGGAAGTATCGCATTGTCTTTGCTCTGCTGAATCAGTGGTGGTTCGCGTTCGCTCATCATGACGTGGCCCGGGTTATGGATGAGAGATTGGGGACTTGACGACACGGCAAGAATGGCTATATTTCTGTCTGTCACGTTGTCGTTTGTGGCGTGACTGATGGTTCGATCATCATCTGATGCGGCCATCTCGACATCCATTAAATCAAATAAAGAGAGACAAAGAGGAAACCGTATGCCAATTTACGAATATACCTGTGCTGCCTGCCATGCGCGATTTCAGCGACTGGTGCATGGCTTCAACGATCCGCCTGATCTGATCTGTCCGCGTTGTGGTTCCGACCGTATTCAGCGGGCGATTTCACGCTTTGCGACGGTCAAATCTGAGGAGGCGCGTATTGATGCGATGGCTGATCCCTCCACCTTTGCCGGTCTGGATGAGAATGATCCGCGCTCGATTGCCCGCTGGGCCAAAAAAATGGGCAAGGAGCTGGGTGAGGATGCTGGTGAGGACTGGGACGAAATGGTTGACCAGATGCTCGAAGAGGAGTTGAGTGGTAAAGGTGATGAGGACGGGAGCGATGAGGGCAGTGGCCCATCCCGCCAGGATGATCTGGGGTGGGGTTAACATCTTGCGCTGAAATTTTGTGGTAGACTATCAACAGCATGCCTGCTTGCCGCAACCGTCGTCGGTTGCGGCAAGCAGGTGGCATAGTGTTTTTGCTCCGTGTCGTGTGACAATGTAAAGGGGTTTAGCATTATGGGTAAGAAAGTCCATTTCATTGACGTGACGCTCAGGGACGGGCATCAGAGTCTAGCAGCAACTCGTATGACGACCGAGCAGGCGATGCGTGTGCTGAAGATGATCGATGACATTGGCTTTGCGGCGCTGGAACTGTGGGGTGGAGCGGTGCTAGACAGTTGTATCCGCTTTTTGAATGAAGATCCGTGGGAACGCCTCGAGCAATTTCAGGCGACACTTGGCTCTTCTCGCAAGATTCGGGCGCTCTTGCGTGGCCAGAACTTGTTTGGGTATCAACCTTACCCCGATGACCTTGTCATCTCATTTACACGGCAGGCGGTTGAGTCTGGTGTCGGCATCATGCGGATCTTCGACGCACTCAACGATATTCGCAATCTCCAGATGGCGATTCTCGCAACACGCGCTTTTGGCGGTGTCGTCGAAGCAGCCCTCTCGTATACCACCAGCCCCGTGCATACCACCGATTACTTTGTCAACTTTGCGATGCAACTGGAACGCGAAGGTGCCCATCAGATTGCGATCAAAGATATGGCGGGATTGCTCTATCCCACCGATGCTCTGGAACTGTGTAAAAAGTTAAAGCAAACCATTACTGTTCCCATCATAATGCACAGTCACACCACCACTGGCGTAGGTTCGCTGAATGCAGTGATTGCAATGCACGAGGGTATTGACTTCATCGATACAGCGATTACACCGTTCTCCGAGGGGACATCCCACCCGCCCATCGAGGTGATGGTGGTATTTGCTGAGGAGATGGGGCTGGATCATGGCCTGGATAAAGAGTTGATCCTGGAGGTGCAGAAGCAGTTGTTCCGCATCTTTGATGAGTTGGGGGACAGTATTCCCGATAATGTCAAGACCTATCGCCCCGTGAAGTATAGCGATGTGGATCGCAAAAAGGTACACGAGATTATCAATCTTGTCACAAAATCCGATCCGGTCGCAATCGAAAAGGCTATTCCGTTGATGCGCGACCTGCTCAAGTCGTTGAGCTATCCTGATTATGATGACAAGATCTTTGAGGCGCAGGTGCCCGGCGGTATGCTCTCTAATCTGTATAACCAGCTCAAGGGCATGGGGAAGCTGGATATGATGGACAGTATTATGGCCGAGATTCCACGTGTGCGCCAGGATGCGGGTTATGTGCCTCTGGTGACGCCTACCAGTCAGATTGTAGGGTCACAGGCGGCCTTTAACGTCATCTCCGGAGGGCGTTACAATATTGTGTCCGATGAGTTCAAGATGATCCTGAAGGGCGAGTTTGGGCGCACGCCTGGCCCGGTTAATCAGGAAGTTGTACAGAAGGTGCTACGCCCAGGCGAAGAACCGTTGCGCTACCGCCCATCGTCCTACCTTAAGCCAGTGCTGGAAGATGAGTATGATCTACCGTTTGTGAAGACCCACAAAGATTTGCTGCTGCATCTGTTGTTCAAACAACAGGCCGATAATTTCCTTAAGAAGCGCTACGGCATTAACTGACCGGCAGTCCTTTTTCGGTTTTTCGCCCCCCATTTTTCCTGTGGCGAAAATAGAGGGCAAAGAAAGTGTCTCTTGTGCCCCGGTTAACCATAGTGGTTGTTCACTAACTAGTGGTTAACCACCGTGATGGTGTAAGGGATGCGGAGGAACGACGTCCGTTGTTGATACGGCGTCAGAAACGACAAATGTCGTTCCTCCCTACGCCGCATATGCAATGTGGCTGACAGGAAGCCGATCTGTCCGATGCGGCTTCCTGTTCCCTAGCCCCGATCCTCCGTTCCCTCACCAGGGGTCGATTGCGTGGATTATTCTAATTATCGTGTACAATACTCTTGCATGGCATAAATCTGTACCCTCAGTACACATCCCATAGGCTTGTACTCTTTGTTATGGATGGATAGATTATGTTTCGACGTTTGTTTGGGCGTGGACAGGATGCGCCGCGTAGTGAGGAAGAAGCGCGCGCTGAAGAGCAGCAGGTCGAGCGGAGCCTGGAAAAATCTCGCCAGGGTATGTTTGGCCGTATTACCCGGATGTTTGCGACCGATGAGCCGATTACCGATGAGTTGTGGGACGAACTGGAGGAGGCGTTGATCCAGGGCGATGTAGGTATTGAAACCACGCTGTACCTGGTCAACCGCACGAAAGACCGGGTGAATCGTAACAATATTAAGAAGGCGCGTGAAGCACGTGCGATGCTCAAGGCCGAGATGGTCAATGTGTTCCAGGAGTATGCCAACCGTGAGCCCGTCGCTGCCCGGCCCTTTGTGATCCTGGTCGTAGGTGTCAATGGATCAGGCAAAACGACCCTGATTGCCAAGTTGGCCCATCGCTACAAGCGTTTTGGTAAAAGTGTGCTTCTGGCTGCGGCGGATACGTTTCGTGCAGCGGCGACCGAGCAACTTGAGACTTGGGCCGAGCGGGTTGGTGTGCCGATCATTAGCCGGGGACAGGGGGCCGACGCTGGCGCAGTGGTCTATGATGCCGTTAATGCAGCGATTGAGCGCAATGTGGACGCGCTGATTATCGACACCGCTGGCCGCCTGCACGCCAAGTTTAACTTGATGCGCGAACTAGAGAAGCTGCGCAATGTCATTCGCCGCCGCATCCCCGATGGTCCGCACGAGGTGCTGCTGGTGATTGACGCTACCACTGGTCAGAACGGTGTGTTGCAGGCCAAAGCCTTTCTCGAAGCGGTAGATGTCACCGATGTGGTTGTCACCAAAATGGATGGTACGGCCAAAGGCGGGATCGCCTTTGCTATCTCGCAGGATATTGAGCGCCCCATTCGCTACCTCGGTACTGGCGAAAAGATGGGTGACCTGGTGTTGTTCGATGCCGAGAGTTTCGTTGATGCCCTGTTTGCGGAGAAGTAACGTATGGCCGTTGAGTTTGTCACCTGTCCCAACTGCAAGCAGCGCCTTGCATTACATTCTGGTATGGTGGTCGGCACGATTGTGGTCTGTGCGAACCCGCGCTGTGAGGCTCGCCTGCGAATCATCAAGCGGCGGCCAGCGCGGGTCGAGCAGGTTGCGATTGAAGAGACGTTGAATGCCAATAGTAGCCCGGAGTCGTATGGCTGACCTGGCCCTCCTCTTCACGCAACCAGTGACGGCTTGCAGGGCTTACGCACCTGGGCTTCAGAGACCGCCGACCCGGTCTCATACGACAAGGCTCTCTCATGCTTTAAGCATAGCACAGAGTTACCGAAATCGCAAGTTTGTGCGGGATTGGGCGAAAGCCGCTCAAGCGGGTGCAGCCCTTCTATCCCAGGGCGAAAGCTCCTGGGCTTTACGGGCTATTTTTGTAATGCGGCGTACGCGCTGGTCGTCGGGTTACGGGCGGGTGCCAGCGCTGGCAGCAGGTCTCCTGCTGGCGATGTTGCTGTCCGGGTGTCTGTTGATGAGCGGGGAGCAGACCAGCTTTACCCGTCAGGAAGGTATTAGTCATTTGCGTACAACGTTTGTGAGTGCCGAGGGTGAGACGGTGCGGACGATCCAGGTAGCCGAAGGCCCGGCTGCTGTGCAGGTGGTGGTGATTGCGACCCTTGCCTCTGGGGATTTGCAACTGGATTTGCTGCACCCGGATAACACAGTAGCTTTTACTGTTATAGTTCCGTCCAACACACAGGTGACACGTACCGCTCGTGTTCAGGCCAGTGACCAGGGCTATATTCGCTATCGTGTCGCAGCACGCGAGGCGCGGGATGGCAGTTATCAGTTGCTGATGCAGAAATTGTAGTGAGGAAGGAACCTGATGGACGATCCGTTTCAACAACCCCAACAACAATGTGATCTGGTGATGAAGGGGGGCATTACCAGTGGCGTCGTCTACCCACCCGCGATACTTGAGCTAGCGCGTGACTATCGCTTTCGCTCGATTGGCGGTACCTCGGCCGGGGCGATTGCAGCCGCGGTGACGGCTGCCGCTGAGTATGGGCGCAAGACCGGCAGCTTTACCCGTCTCAAGGCAGTGAGTGACCAGATCGCCAGTGAGGGCTTTGTGTTGAATCTGTTTCAACCTGACCGATCCACGCGCCCACTGATGCAGACCCTGTTTGCGCTGGTGGACGAGAACAAGCGCGAAAAACCGTGGCGCTATCTGCGGTTGCTTCTACGCCTGACCCGCGCACTAGTGATCAACACGCCGCAAGCCTTTGTTTCTGGAGCCTTGCTGGGTCTGGTCGTTGTCTTCCTGCTGATTGTGCTGGTAGGTGGGGGCATCAACGTGGTTGCGGTGCTGCTGCTCCTGGTTGCGGCCTGGCTCACTGGTCTGGCACTGGGCATCTATGCGCTCAGCGATATTCTGCTGCATGAATTGCCGAACCGCAGCTTCTTTGGTCTGTGCCTCGGCCATTGTGAGCATGCTCCAGCGAATGCGCCGCTGGCCCTCACAGACTGGTTAAACGCCACGATCAATAATCTAGCCGGCCGAGAGGCTACTGCACCACCACTGACGTTTCGGGAACTGGCCGATCACCGTGAAGATGGTCAGGATTACAGCATTGACCTGCGCATGGTGACAACAAATCTAAGCCAGGAAAGCCCGTATGTCCTTCCTTTCACAGCTAACACCTTCCTGTTCAAAGCCAGCGATATGCAGGCTCTGTTTCCCCAAAACGTGGTTGATCATCTGATCGAACACGCCCATACCATTCCCGCGATCTCACTGGAACAACTACCGGGATACTACTGGCTACCGAAAGAAGGCGATCTGCCGATCGTGGTGGCAACCCGTATGAGTTTGAGCTTTCCGCTGTTGATCAGTGCCGTACCGCTCTATTCGGTCAGGCGGGTAGCCTTTCGCCGTCATGTGGAGGGCCAATCGCTGGTGCTGACTACGGACGATCTCCAGCAGAACTGGTTCAGCGATGGTGGTATCTGTAGCAACTTTCCGATCCACTTCTTTGATGCCTGGCTTCCCACTCGCCCGACGTTTGGCATCAATCTGGTTTCGCTGGATAGCGAAATGTTTGAGCGCCAGAACAAGCAGTGGATTTCGACCGAGTTTCAGAGCATCCTCAGTCTCGATAGGCCGGATCAGGAGCAAACAGACCCGCTGGCAGGCAAGCGTTCAGAACTCCGTCGGCGCATTGAGCATGCCGTACATATGCCCCGTGCCGACCAGTTACTCACGCCGCAGTGGAAAGAGGTAAATGACTTGCTCACGTTTATACGTGCCGTCTTTGGTTCGGCCCAGAATTACCGCGATACGCAACAGTCGATCCTGCCGAGCTATCGTGAGCGGATTGTACAGATCAACTTCGCCCGCGGCGAGGGTGGCCTGAATCTGGCAATGAAACCACAGACAATCGAGGCTATTCAGAACAAAGGCCGTAGAGCAGGTGAATTGATGCGAGGATTTAATTTCCGCCATCATCAGTGGGTACGTATGATTGTGTTAATGGCGCTGATGGAGCGGCAGTTAAAGTCTCTGGAACAGGCGATCCAGGTGATTGACTTCGAGCAACTGATGCAGGCCCAGCTTGATAGTCAACAACAGGCGAATCTGCGGGCATCCTTCCCCTATCCTCAACCGCAGGAGTGGACAGATGAGGCCTTGCAGCGCATCAATGCCCTCCGGCAATTGGTGACCGAGTGGCATCGCCAGGAATGGCTCGTTGAGAATCCACCCATTCCGCGCCCGGTATTGCGCGTGACACCGGAGTTGTGAGGATGCGGGGCGCGAGGCGAAGATCCGAAGACGCGAGGATGCGAGGATGCGCGAGACGAGAGATGCGAGACGAGCCGCTCGGTAGAACGTCGTAGCGCGTCCCTCCGGGGCGCGGGCGGGCGTGCAGCAGGTAGAGCCGTGCCACCGCTCGCGAGGCGTGCGGCGCGAGGCGCGAGACGCGAGACGAACCGCTCGGTAGAACGCCGTAGCGCGTCCCTCCGGGGCGCGGGCGGGCGTGCAGCAGGTAGAGCTGTGCCACCGCTCGCGAGGCGCGAGGCGCGAGGCGCGAGACGAGCCGCTCGGTAGAACGCCGTAGCGCGTCCCTCCGGGGCGCGGGCGGGCGTGCAGCAGGTAGAGCCGTGCCACCGCTCGCCTGGCGTGCGGCGCGAGACGCGAGACGCGAGATGAGCCGCTCGGTAGAACGTCGTAGCGCGTCCCTCCGGGGCGCGGGCGGGCGTGCAGCAGGTAGAGCCGTGCCACCGCTCGCGAGGCGTGCGGCGCGAGGCGCGAGACGCGAGACGAACCGCTCGGTA
>Ga0308419_1000107_pt1 | contig 68121 bp, 48 predicted proteins | sample HotsprSampleMS50_FD_203674 | JGI IMG/M metagenome (GOLD analysis project Ga0308419, IMG submission 203674) | Hot spring phototrophic mat microbial communities from Mushroom Spring, Yellowstone National Park, Wyoming, United States - 20090730_MS50 ... | reverse complement strand
GCCCACTGTAGGGCACGGCTCCGGCGTGCCCGCGGTCGCGCCGGGTGCACCGCACGCGGAGACGCCGCCTGTCGGCGGGAGGATGCCGCCCCGCGCCTGCGCCCCGGAGGGGCGCGCACCGGGGACGTGCACCACTATCTGTTCGCGCCCCGGGGGGGCGCGCTCCGCGCTCGCCGCCCACTGTAGGGCACGGCTCCGGCGTGCCCGCGGTCGCGCCGGGTGCACCGCACGCGGAGACGCCGCCTGTCGGCGGGAGGATGCCGCCCCGCGCCTGCGCCCCGGAGGGGCGCGCACCGGGGACGCGCACCACTATCTGTTCGCGCCCCGGGGGGGCTTGCTCCGCGCTCGCCGCCCACTGTAGGGCACGGCTCCGGCGTGCCCGCGGTCGTGCCGGGTACGCTGCACGCGGAGACGCCGCCTGTCAGGAGGATGCCCCCCCTAAACCTGCGCCCCGGAGGGCGCGCACCGGGGATGCGCTACGTCGTCTGGCCCGGCGCCCCGGAGGGGACGCGCTACCACCACCCCTCCGTCGCTTGAACGCTTGAGCGTTTGAACGCTTGAAGCGCCTCGCGTCTCGACGCTGGAATAGGTACAGGTGACAGGGTACAGAGGTCAGAGCCAACCAGCCTGTCACGTGTCACCTGAAGAGCCTTACATCTCACGCCACATTGTGGTACAATGCAAACGGCTGTGCGCGGAACTATACAATGACAGATTGAATGATCCACATAATTATGTTGCTAGAGCTACAGATTAGTGATTTTGCGATCATTGAGCATCTGCATCTTTTCCTGGATCGTACCTTTAATGTGCTGACCGGCGAGACAGGTGCAGGCAAGTCGATTATCATTGATGCGCTAGGGATGTTGCGCGGCGAAAAGACCGATGCCACTCTGGTGCGGGCTGGTTGTCTCCGCGCACGGGTGGAGGGCATTTTTAGTCTGGCCGATTGCCCCGATCTGGTGACGCTGCTGCAAGAGTATGGCCTGTGTGAAGCCGATGACGAGCAGGTGATTCTCACCCGCGAGTTGAGCGCAGAGAGCGGGCGTAGTGTGGCACGTATTAACGGGCGGGCGGTTAATACCACCACACTGCGCGAGATCGGTAGCCGACTTATTGACATTCACGGGCAGCACGAGGGGTTGTCGCTGTTCAACACGCGCACCCACCTGGACATGCTTGATCGTTATGGCGGGTTGCTGGCATTGCGCGAACAGGTCAGCGAGCAGGTAGCTCGATTGCGTCAGGTGCGCGACGAGTTGGCCCAACTGCGCCAGAATGAGGCCCGCCGCAACGAGCGCATCGAAGAATTGCGCTTCTTGCTTGAAGATGTGGCGGCGGCCAATCTGCGCCTGGACGAAGAACAGGAGTTGCTGCAGGAACGGTCGAGGCTCCAAAACGCTGTCCGCATCACCGACCTGGTACGCAGTGCATATACCCTGCTCTATCAGGGCGAGGAGGGTGGCCGTCTGCCCATCCGCCCGATTGTCGAGGCAATTGCCGATGTCGCCACTTATCTCGCCGAATTGTCCCGTCTTGATCCCAGCGTCAGTGCGCTGGCGTCCCAGGCCGAAGAACTCCACTATCACCTGGAAGATCTGGCAACCAGTGTCCGTACCTATCGCGATCAGCTCGACTTCGATCCACGTCACCTTGATGTCATTGAAGATCGACTGACGGTTTTGCGTGGGCTGCAGCGCAAATATGGTGGCGACATAGCCCATATTCTGGAGCGGGCCGCCCAGGCCGAAGTAGAGATAGAGCGGCTGATGCATAGTGGCGAGCATATGGCCGAACTAGAAGCACGTGAGGCAGCACTCCTGGCCGAACTGGGCCGCACGGCCAGCGAGTTATCGCGCCGCCGCCGCACGACTGGCGAGATGCTGGCACAGGCAATTGAAGCCGCGATGAGCGATCTGGCGATGCCCTATGTACGCTTCGGGGTGCAGATCGTACAGACCGATGACCCGATGGGTATCCCGGTCGTAGCAGATGGGCAATCGTCCGTGATTGATACGACGGCAACCAGCACCCGCCGGGTGGCATTTGATCGCACCGGCATTGATCGGATCGAGTTTATGATTTCGCCCAACCCTGGTGAACCACTCAAGCCACTGGCCCGTATTGCCTCTGGCGGTGAGAGTGCCCGGTTACTGCTGGCGCTCAAGTCTATTCTCTCGCGGGTCGATACCGTCCCCACGCTGGTCTTTGATGAAATTGATGTCGGGGTCGGTGGGCGCGCCGGGCAGGTAGTGGGCCAGAAGCTGTGGGCGATGACCGAGGCTCATCAGGTCATTTGTATCACGCATTTGCCGCAAGTGGCCGCGTTTGCCGACACACACTACGTGATCAGCAAAGAGTTCAGCACCGAGCGCACGCGGACGCAGATCCGTGTCCTTACCCTCGACGAGCGAGTTGACGAACTGGCGGCTATGCTGGATGGCACGCCTGTTAGCGAACACAGCCGCGCCAACGCCCGTGAGATTATCGAGCGAGCTCATCAGCTCAAACACCGCGATGCCGATGCCTACAAAGTGCCAGCAGCGCATACCGATCAGGTACCGCGGGTGTATGAACGTGAACAACCGGTATCGCAACCCGCAACCTGCGAAGGATAGCCGCGCTTTGGAACGCGGCAGCCTTTATGGTTTTGGACGGAACCTGTAAACTGGAACTGGTCATCGAACAAGAATTACGCAGTGGCTCGAAGCCCATACCCTTCTCCCGAAAGCGAAAAAGACCTCTGGTTCGAGCGACGGCATACCTCCTGGAATCTGATAATGCAACGACAGACTACTCTGAGTACCTGGTGCGAGCGGATCATCGAAGGGGGCTGGTTGTTGGCCCTGACGCTCATTCCAATCTATTTTAATCTGTTCTCTGCCCGCCACTTTGAGCCGGACAAGGCCACCATGTTGCGGGCGATTGTGCTGATCATGGTTGCGGCTGGTATTGCGCGGGCCATCGACCAGTTTACCCAACACAATATGCCGACCGATGGGCCAGCACCGCTTGAAGCAACCACCGGCAGCAATCCATTCCCCCACATCTGGCAGCGGTTCCAACAGTTGCCCCTGGCGGTGCCGGTACTGGTGTATGCGCTGGTCTTTATCTTCACCACCTTTACCTCGATTGTGCCACTCACCAGCTTCTGGGGCTCCTATCAGCGCCTCCAGGGGACGTATACCCACTTCGCGTACATTGGTCTCTTTGTGATGATCGTCATGACTATGCGGCGCTATGCGCAACTTGAACGGTTCATCACCATAACGCTTGTCACCAGTCTGGTTGTTGCTGGCTATGGCATCCTGCAACATTTCCAGCTTGATCCGCTCCCCTGGCGCGGTGATGTTATCACGCGTGTGGCCTCAACGATGGGCAACTCGATCTTTGTGGCCGCCTATATGATCATGATTGTCCCGCTGGCGCTGTATCGGCTGATTACTGCCGTGTATGCCGCACGTCCTGCCCCGGCTGCCACCAACCCGCGCATCGATCTGCTCTGGGCACTGGCACAGGTGCTGCTGGTGGTGGGTACACTGGCACTCCTGCTGATGGCTATTCAGTTCAGCGCCGTGGTGCGCACTGTTGGCTTTCGTTACTGGTGGGTGTTCCCTGGTGCGGTCGCAGTCGCAACCGCACTCTGGACATTGCTCACCCTGGATCTCCCACGCCAGCCCTGTCGCGTACCACTGTGGCCGGGCATCCTCTTCGGGAGCTACCTGGTGTTGTTGGGGCTGGTTTTTGTGCTGTCGATCCCGGTACAGGCGATTGACGAGAGTAACACCCGTGGCGCATTCTGGTGGCTGTGGCTGCTGGTGAGTATCGTTGCTATCAGCCTCTTCTATGGACTGGCTCTGCTACTGCCGCCCCAGTCTAGCCCGGCTTCACGCCTGACCTGGTGGTTGCGTAGTGCGGGCATGCTCGTTGTGACGCTGACGCTGCTGCTTGCAACGTTTTTTACGCAGAGTCGTGGTCCGTGGATTGGCCTGGGTGCCGGGTTGTTTGTTTTCTTCTTTCTACTGTTTATGCAACTCGAACGCCATGCGCGAGCGCATGCACAACTGGCTCTGGCTCGGCAATTGCAGGTCGGGTTGTGGTTGTGGTTAGGTATCACCCTGCTGGCAGGCATGTTCCTGATTATCTTTAACACCTCTCATGCGCCCATTTTCCAGCGTCTGCGCGAGGTACCGTATGTCGGGCGTATGGGTCGCCTGCTGGAAGTGAATACCGGCACGGGTATGGTGCGACGGCTGATCTGGTTTGGTGATGAACATGCCGGTGGTGCAGTGGCCCTCATTACTGATAACCCCTTACGGATGCTGATCGGCTGGGGACCAGAGAGCATGTTTGTGGCCTTCAACCCATTCTACCCGCCGCTGCTGACCAGCGTCGAGTCGCGGGGAGCCTCACCCGACCGCTCGCACCAGGCCTTGCTGGATGAACTGGTAACCCGTGGGTTGCTCGGGTTGATGAGCTACTTTTTTCTCATCATAAGCGCCACTGTCCTGTGCTGGCGGCTGATGCAACGCGCCCCGGATCTGCGCTGGCAGGTGTTTTTCATTGCCTGTATGAGTATCGTGATCAGCCATGTGGTTGAGGGACTGACCGGTATTCCAATCGTCTCAACGCTGATGATGCTGTGGGTGACCCTGGCAATGACGATCATCGGCGGCAGATTAGCGGGGTTGTTGCCGGGTGGGAGTGCCTATGCCCCGGTTGCCGGCCCGCCAGCGACCGAGTCACTGCCTGTACCGGCTGCAAAGGCGAGCAAGCGAAGCGCATCTGGCAGTAGCCACCGCTCGTCGGGCAAGCAAGCATCTGTTACCAGCCGCCGCATAGCAGACCACAGACACCACACGTTGGCACAGCGGCGGCACGATACTGGCCTGAACCCGGCTGCCATGGCGCTCTATGGGTTGCTGGGCATGATCACTCTGGCAGTTGTCTGGTGGTCAAACATCAACCCGATCTATGCCGATATGCGCTTTCAGCAGGCGCAGGTTTATGAGCAGCCAGACAGCGGATTGCCGGGCCAGGTGATGGCGTTATCGATCTATCTGGATACCATACGCCACAACCCGCGTGAGGACTTCTATTATCTTAGCCTGGGCCGCTCGCTGATGACGGTTGCCAACGAGTTACGGGCGCAGAATATGCCGCTGGGGGTACCGGAAACTCGTCCACGCGTCGCTGATCTGCTGCAGCTACAGAACGAGGATCAGGTGATCGCCTTTGTGCAATCCCGTTCGCCGCTGGCATTGTTGAGTTATGCCGAGGCGGTACTGGAACATGCACGCCGGCTCAACGAACGGAACAAGGATCACTATGCCAATCTGGGCCGCCTGAACAACTTCTGGTATACCTGGACAGGTGATGGCGAGCGCCTGCAGATTGCCGCCGAGTGGTATCGCCAGGCAACCGAACTGGCTCCACAGGATGTTACCCTCTTGAATGAACGTGCGGGTATTGTGGCCTTGCAAGGCAGTTATGCGGCTCAGCAGGGAGAGGCGGAGGCCGCGCAAGAATATTACACACAGGCAGCACATATGTTGGAACGCTCCCGTCAGCTCGATGATCGCTTTGACGATACAGATGTGCGTATTGCTGACCTGTACCGTTTGCAAGGGCGTCTGGACGAAGCGACCGATCGGTATATTGCCGTGATTGAGCGTAATCCACATCAACTCAACCAGTCGATTGAACGTATTGCGGAGAGTATGCGCGATGCCCCCGAATTGCTGCAGCGTCTGTCGCAAGCGTATACAGCCCGGGCGGGCGATGATGCGCTCTTCCATGCGATTGCGGGTTTGCTGGCACACCGTGCGGGTGACATGGAGACGGCCGTTGTGGCCTATGGCCGTGCCGCCGATTTGCAGCCGCAGAGCCTGGAATATCGCCGCAACTATACGATTGTGTTAAGCGACACTCGCCGCTATGCGCAGGCACTCGACGAGGCACGCGCAACGTTGGCTCTGGCACAAAGGCAGAATGCCTCAATAGCGGTCACCAATCAACTCGAAATACTGATCTCCTTCCTGCAAGAGCGGGTGGCCGGTGGGCAGCCAGGATTTTGAGTGCCATCGGTCACGATTCTACAATAAGCAATAGCCTTGCTGCGAACGTAGGAGAACAAATATGAATGAATGATGCTGCAAAAGGGCATGTCTTGCTCTATAGTGATCATCTGTTGCTGTTTTGTCAATAGTGCGTATCATGAAGGAGGAGTGCAGCAGCGGCAGATCGAGACGAGTGGATATACGATGGCACCTCGCTGCTGCGCCCCTCCTTGTATAATCCAGACAAACAGAGCCTATTCTGTGAGGAGCCATCATGTCCGATACGCATCCCAATGACCTGACGTTATTTGCTGTCGATCCACAGGTTCTTCTGGACACCCTGCCCGATGGCCTGGTTGTTGTTGACCCACAAGGCGTTATTCGCTACTTAAACCTGGCCTGGCACTATCCAGGAATACATACTTTGCAGATTGGCTGTGATTTCCTTACCTGTTATCGTGCAACTTTTAATCTCTCGGCTACAACTATAGAGGTATTGCGCACAGGCCTGACGTCTGTACTGAGCGGCGAGCGTGCACAGTTTGCTCTTGATCATACCTGGCAGGTGGCACACCAGCAAGGATCTGTAGGACTCATCATACAGCCCTATCACAGCGGTGATACCCACGGGGTTTTGATCCGCCAGGTCAATACTTCTAGCCATAGGCAGGTCGAGGCCAGCGCTCAGGAACAATCGTACTTTCTGCACACGTTGCTTGATGCGATTCCCAATCCGATCTTCTACAAAGATCGGCAGGGGGTATATACTGGCTGCAACACAGCCTTTGCTGAGTTCATAGGGAAGCCCCGCACCGAGATTGTGGGCAAAACCGTGTATGACATAGCACCAACAGATTTAGCCGCCATCTATCACGCCGCTGATCTCGCGCTGATGGAGCAGCAGGGGACGCAGCGCTACGAGAGTGTGGTGGTCTATGCCGATGGTACACGTCACGATGTAATCTTCATCAAGGCCACGATCATCGATAGCCAGGGCGCAGTGATGGGGATAGTGGGCACAGTTATGGATATAACTGAGCAGAAGCGGGCGGCGGCAGCCCTGCATCAGCGTGATGCGATACTCGAGGCGATGAGTTTTGCCGGGCGGCAGTTTTTGGAAACGAACGACTGGGAACAGAAGATCCAGGAGGTGTTAGCGCGACTGGGCCAGGCAACGGGTGCGGATCGGGCCTATATCTTTGCCAACGAAGGCTTGCGTAATGGACAGATGTATGTCACCCATCTTTATGAATGGGTTGCCGAGGGTATTAACCCCCAGATCAACAACCCTGACCTGCAGAATGTCTCACTCCGGGAATCTGGTCTGGCCCGCTGGGAAGAGCTGCTGCCACAAGATATACCGATCTATGGGGCAATCGCTGATTTTCCGCCCGCAGAGCATGATCTCCTGATGTCTCAGGATATTCGCTCGCTGGCGGTGGTGCCAATTTTTGCTGGAACGACGTGGTGGGGCTTTATGGGCTTTGACGATTGTGATCAAGAACGTGACTGGTCACAGTTGGAGATAGAGACGCTCAAGATCGCAGCCGGTATCATTGGCACCGCGATCTTACGGCAGCAGAATGAGGAGGCAGTGCGGCGCACCGAAGTGCAATACCGCGAGTTGTTCGACAATGCCAGCGATATTATTTATACCCACACCTTGCAAGGTATTTTAACCTCGGTCAACAATGCGATGGTGCGGTTGACCGGTTATCGACATGAGGAACTTATTGGGAAAAATATTGCGCACCTGATTGCCCCCGAATACCTCGAACGTACCCAGATGATGACGAAGCATAAACTGGCGGAAGGTGGGACGACACCGTATGAAGTAGAGTTCATTACCTGCACCGGGCAGCGTGTGCTGCTGGAAACCAGCACGCGCCTGATCTATGATCATGGCCAACCTGTGGGCGTGCAGGGCATTGCCCGCGATATTACTGAACGCCGGCGTGCAGAGGAGATTGCCCGCCAGAGTGCCATACAAGCCGAAATTATTCGGGCCCAGGAGGCTGCCCTGGCCGAGCTATCATCACCACTGCTGGTGATTGACCACCAGATTATCTTAATGCCGTTGATCGGTGGTATTGACGCCCAACGGTCGCAACACGTGATCGAGGAGTTATTGCACGGTGTGCAGCACCACCGCGCCCTGATGGTAATTGTGGACATCACTGGCCTGGCTGTCGTCGATACTCAGGTGGCGAATGCAATCATCGAGGCGACACAGGCGGTACGCTTGTTGGGCGCACAGGTAATTCTGACCGGCATCAGTCCTCAAATAGCGCAGACCCTGGTGGGTCTGGGGGTGGATCTCAAGGGGATCATTACCCTCAGTAACTTGCAGTATGGCGTGCGGTATGCGCTAAAGCATACCCGACGTTAAAGTATGTACAGCATGAGAGGTGTAAATTTTCAAGCACGAAGAACACAAAAAACACAGGGGTGGAATCGATCTGAGTATACATCTGCTTCTTATCTCAAACACCTATGATTCACATCGTATTCATCCTCATAACGGCATTGTCCTTCTCGATCATCAGCACAATGGTGGCACGCTGGGCAGCGCTACGTACTGGCGTTGTCGCTGTGCCGCGTACACGCGACATCCACCTCACACCAGTGCCGCTACTGGGCGGGGTGGCAATTTATGTGGCTTTTGTGGCCGCATCGCTATTGTTCAACGAGCGGGCGTACCTGCGCGAACTGTTTGGCATTCTCGCTGGTGCGACGTTTGTCGCGCTGGTGGGGCTGGTTGATGATCGCTGGGATCTGAACGTCCGTCTCAAACTGGTTGGGCAACTGGTAGCCGGCGGTATTCTGCTGCTGGGCGGTACCCAGATCCAGCTCTTTGCCCAGCCTTGGCTGAACGGGTTGCTCACCCTCTTCTGGGTAGTTGGTATCACCAATGCGCTCAATTTGCTCGATAACATGGATGGCCTCTCTGGTGGTATTGCGGCGATCGCTGCGGCATTCTTCTTGCTCCTGGCGGCTATGAATGAACCACGTCAGGTGCTGGTGGGTGCAATGGCGGCGGCGCTCATGGGGGCATGTATCGGTTTTTTGCGCTATAACTTGAGTCCTGGCACAATTTTTATGGGCGATGCAGGCAGTCTCTTTCTGGGTTTTATGCTGGCAGCGTTGGCGATTAAACTGCGGTTTCTCTCCAATATTCCCCTCGTCACCTGGATGGTACCGGTGTGCGTGCTGGCACTGCCTATTTTCGATACCACTCTGGTCTGTGTGTCGCGCCTGCGCCGACACGTCAATCCCTTCACCACCGCCGGCAAAGATCATCTCTCGCATCGACTGGTAGCCCTGGGTATGACCCGGCGCGAGGCAGTGCTGACCTGTTATCTGCTGGCAGGTGCCTGTGGTATGGTTGGTGTTTATATGACACAGGCCCGTCTGTATGAAGCCTATGTGGTGGGCAGCATTTTCGTGATAACCTTGCTAGCAGCCTTAATATGGCTCGAACACTATTGCCCAGCCGGTATACGGCGTTGACTGACCAAGCCTTCTTTGTTTATAAGTCATCATTCCTAGCCACCTGACCAGGTAAAAGACTGGTCAGGTGGCTAGTCTACCGATGTGTCATCAGTGCTACAATAGCCACACAAAGTCTGGTAGTGCTTTGATTGAACTGAGAGAAGAGAGGAGAAATTCTCTTAGTCCCGGTTATCGTCACTACGGAATGGCTGCTCATCGCCTGTACCTCCTGGCGACGCCCGCTACATAGAGCGCAATGTAGTGGGCGTTGTTGTGTGTCTGTTCTGTTCAACCAGACGTTCTGGTTCAGGTTCCATACGGGTTGGCCACCACGTTGAACCTGGACAGTAAAGCTACGGTCACTGTCTGCCCGGCAACTGAAGTCGCGGGTCAGGGCGGCGAAGCCCGCGCAGGCGGGCTTGCATGGCCACGGAGGTGGCCTTTGCCCACTGGAGCCGAGGCGTTTCCACCCACGGTACAGCCGATCAACGGGATGTTGACGTAGCCCTACCAGATTGGTGACTCTTGACGATACCCCGGTATCAATCGTATGTTATGATTCAGAACGTTGAGATTGCTCCCAGATTGGCAACCTTTTAGATGGGGTAGTCTGGCGGGGCCGTGTCCCACCATACGGTTCTTTTTCGGCTCGTTTTGGTGTCAACGCCGCCACAATGGGCCGAGGTTATGGGCGAATATTTCCCTGATATGGTTCCCCTACCCGCATCAGACAATATGGCCTGAGGTATGTTGATGGAGATGTATGTTATCCGGCGACGCTGGTATGCCCTGGTGCTACTGCTCTGCATCGTGCTGCTGATCGGACTATTCAGCTACCGTCGCATTGTGGAACAACCTGCCGCGGCGAGCCGCATTACCCACATCGCCCGTGAGTTGAATGGGTATCGCGTCTATTGGGCAGGCGGCACAGATCTGGCAGACATTGCCACCTACGATGTGCAGGTATGTGAACTGCCTTGCCAGGGTTGGCGTGATTGGCAAATGCAGGTGACCGAAACATCGGCCTGGTTTGGCCCGGATGAGGGTAAGCATTTTGGCTTTCGCGTGCGGGCGCGTGATCAGTACGGGTATACCGAGCCGTGGCCTACACGCCCTGGTATGGACACCAGGCAGGCGCGGCAGCGTTAAGGGTAGGCACCCCGGCAGTTCTTGCAAGCGCAGATCAATAGGACACCGGAGTTAAGGCTTGAGCCTGGACTTCTGCTCGTTCCTGCTGGGTATAGGATTGCTCTATCCGACAGCCGCAAGCCCCGGGTACCTAGGAACGGTCAGTGGTCAATCATGGGCAGTCGCTCACTACGCAAAACGGTGTCGGTAACACGCGCAGCACGCACGCAGGCTTCAAACCGGGGGCTGCAGAGCATATCCGCACCACGTTCAATTGCCAGCGTGGTCACCATGGCTATATGCTCATCTGGCATCGCATCCGTAAAGCCTGGTGTTACCATAATCGGCATGCCAATGCTGCGTATCTCTGCCAGGCGACGGAGTAGCGCCCGGTTTTGCGTTGGCGATTTCGTTGTACCCAGGCCTGGATCTAACACCAGATTCGTCGGCTTAATCCCCTGCGATTGGGCATAGTCGATCCGGCTGTGCAGATCGCTGATAATCGCTGCCAGCATTCCACTCTCACTGGTATCGGGTAGCGGTTGATCCGTCCCTGTCCATCCAGCATGTGATAGCACGATCGGTACGCCCTCTCTGGCAACCAGTGCCGCCAATGGCTGATTCCAACTGCCAGTAGTGGTGCGCAGCCCTGCCGGATCATAGACCAGCTGCGCTCCGGCCTGGAGCGCGGCTGCTATCAATGTTACCTCTGAACCGCGCACGATCAATGGTCGTGATTGTTGGTACGTTAGCGCCTTTACGATAGCTACCAGCACGGATTGTCTGTCGGCAGCGGTTACGGTGCTATCCAGAACCAGCAGATCGGCCCCCGCCTCCAGCGCCGCGTCTGCCTGTTGCACGATGCGGTTTACCAGTTCAGCAGTCGTATCAGGCCGGGCATCTTGGGAGGAATCGCCGGCTACATTAAGCAACGCAGCCACATAGCTACGTTGGCCCCAATGCAACTGGTCATTTCTGAGGACAAGCGTTCCCCGATCTACGGCCTCATACGCTGCCAGCGTCTGAGCCAGTTCGTTCGCCAGAGTCTGGATCGCTGGCAGTGGAATGCGCCGAAAGCGAGCGATCAATTCCTGTAACTGGCGTAAGGAAGCAAAGATCAATGCATCAGTCTTTATCTCACGCTGGCCCAGATATACATCAGGGTGGATCAGGGCATCACCGTCCAGCGCCAGCAATTCCTGCTTCAAGATCATGGCCGCTGTTGCCTCAAGCTGGCTGATACGTACCATCCGTGCGCTGCCTTTGAGCAGCATGCGCTCTACACCTTCGGGATAGGTTTCGATGCTCGCGATCTCATCTGCCAGGTCGCGCTGGTTGGTACACGTCAACATACGGGGGTTATACATGTGGGTTCTGCTGCTGACTGGCACGCTGATGCAGAATGGTACGTCGTTCAGTATGGTAGGTGCGCCATCCGACCCAAAACAGAAATGGTAACAAAATGAACCACCACTCGCGCAGTTCGTGGACGTTGCGTATCAATTGACGTAACTTCCGAGAATAGGGTAGACTTTCAAGCCGGGCCTGTGCTATGGTCAAAAGCTGTGCCAGTTTATTGTCCTCAGCAGGCACAGCGGACAGGCACAACTGGCTGCAGTATCTGGCATTCAATGCGAACATGCCTGTATCCTCCCTCGTATACTCCAACAAGAATTTTGGGCTATCATTCACCACACAGATCGCCGACCAGCACCCGATGTGCCTGAAGATGCTGGATGCACGTGTCTATCAGAACGGCTATGGCAACAATTCTAGCACGACCGCCAGCCTTTCTGCAACTATACGTTCAAATGTATCAGCTTCCATTCAGTGCTGTATCAGCTTGAAATTGATCAAGGAGCAACGAGATGCCAGTATAATATACCAATCTGACATCAGCGGTGAAGAACTGGGATCCAGGCGGGAGACTGTGAGCACCCCGTCCGGGCTTCAGCCTGGACGCCAGGCTTACTATTGTACATTGTTCTCGTGGTTGACCACCGTGATGTTGTAAGGATACGGCGGAACGACGCTCGTCGTTGATACGGTACCAGAAACGACAACCGTCGTTCCTCCAGACGCCGCATATGTAACGTGGCTGACCACGAGCTTCTGAGCAGAGTCATAGGAGACTATGCTCAGATGACCTCTGCTCAGATGGGATAGACAAGAACGATTTCTGGAGGATAAGAATGCGCCGATGTATGATGTTGATGGCTGTGGTGATGTTGATCATGGTCAGCTTGCCGGAGCGTCCCGTGTCTGCGAACGAGCTATGTTTTCCTGACCAACCGGACATCACGGCCTGCCTGGATATGGCTTTTGCGTCATATTGGACGCAAAATGGCGGCCTGACGGTGCTAGGCTATCCGATTACCACCGCACAGGCCGAGCGTAACCCCGATCTCAACACCGATCTGCTAACCCAATGGACAGAGCGTACCCGCCTTGAATATCATCCCCTGAACCCGGCGCCCTACCAGATTCTGCTCGGACGGATGGGCGCTGAACGTCTGCTGCAACTGGGTCGTGATCCGGTGCAAACCGAACGCGAAGCCGGGCCAGTACCGGGCTGTTTGTGGTTTGAGGAGACGGGACTCAATGTGTGTGATCAAGCGGCTGGTCTTGGCTTTAAGACCTACTGGGAGAACAATGGCCTGAATATTGAAGGCCTGGACGCCTATAACCGTTCGTTGCAACTCTTCGGTTTACCACTGACAGCACCGCAAATGGAGACCAACGCCAGTGGCGATACCGTGTTGACGCAGTGGTTTGAACGGGCGCGCTTTGAGTGGCACCCCGACAATCCCGATCAATACAAGGTCTTGTTAGGGCTGCTGGGGGTCGAAGTCCACGGTGATCGTCCGCCTGGTGAGCTACCTGCCGCATCTGTGCCTGAAATCTCGCTGTTTGGGGTCGAGATTAACCGGGGTTTTGTGGGCCGTACGGCTCCGCGCTTGAGGCCAGCCAATATCGGCTGGGTACGTTATGGCTCGATTCTCTGGAACGAGGTGGAAGCCGAACCCGGTGTGCGTGACTGGTCACGGTTGAATGTGATTGAGTCGGAACTGCGCCTGCTGGCCGAAGCAGGTGTTACCACAATGTTGACGGTGAAGGGCACTCCTGCCTGGGCACAGAAGGTTCCTGGGGCCACCTGTGGGCCAATTGCAACTGCGGCTCTGGATCAGTTTGCCGACTTTGTGCGCGAACTGGTGCTACGTTATAGTCGGCCACCCTACAACGTGCGCTACTGGGAATTTGGCAATGAGCCAGATGTTAATCCCACGCTCGTTGCTGGCGACTCAATCTTTGGCTGTTGGGGCGATCAAGACGATCCCTACTACGGTGGTGGTCATTATGGCGAGATGCTCAAGCGCGTCTACCCGGCTGTGAAACAGGCCAATCCAACGGCGCAGGTGGTGGTAGGCGGATTGTTGCTCGACTGCGACCCCACCGCACCACCGGCAGGTAAGGATTGCAAGCCCGCGCTGTTCCTGGAAGGCATTCTGCAGAATGATGGCGGTCAGGCCTTTGATCTTCTGGCTTACCATGCCTATAGCTACTGGTCGTCAGCGAACGTGGATTGGGATGCACTGCATCCTAACTGGCGGCATCGCGGGGGCGCTTTGTTGGGCAAACTCGATTTCTTGCGCTCGGTGTTGAACCAGTATGGCCTCAGCAAACCGATTGTGATGAACGAGGGCGGACTGTTGTGCTATCCTACTGGTGTTCCTTGCGCAGAGGCCGATCCTAACTTCCGTATGGATCAGGCCAACTATGCTGTGCGGCTCTATCTGCGTTCATGGGCCAATGGTATCACTGGCGTGGCCTGGTATACGCTGAATGGCCCTGGCTGGCGCGAGGGTGGATTGCTGGATGCCAGCCAGAACCCGCGTCCGGCCTATGAAGCGTTGCAATTTATGGCTCATCGGTTCAGCGGTGCCAGCTATGCCGGGCCACTGAGTACAGGCATCCTGGAGGGCTATGCCTTCCAATTAAACGACCGCACCTATCAGGTGTACTGGACGAATGACGGATCGAGCGTATCGCTCCCGCTCCCGGAAGGCACACGCGCCATATACAATCAGATTGGGCAATCCATTGACATACCGGCCAGTGAAATCATGGTTGGCTTCGAGCCGATCATACTTGAAATCGGTTCCTGATACGTATATCTGGCTGGATGTATGTGGTTCTGCGATCAAATGGTCTTATTCGCTTTCGATCATGAGGCCGGACTATAGTAGCCCTCAGAGACATACGTTACGCAGTCGTCTCTCATCAAGAGCGGTTTCGCCTGCGGTAAAGCGGTGCCTTCCCCGCTGCCGCAGGTTCATAGGGACAGACGCTTCACGTGGTCGTGCAATATGGACTTTGAACCACGGTTAATCCTGAGGGGTATGACATGGTAACAGGAGGGTGAAGGTTGTTCCTTCATTGAGACGACTGGTGACCAGCACCCGTCCTCCATGCTGACGCACCGCCATTTGTACTATCGACAGGCCCAGGCCACTGCCAGCCGTCTCACACATTCGGGCTGCTGCCGTGCGGAAAAATGGATCAAAGATGTGTTGAAGATCTTCCTCGTCAATACCAGAACCAGTGTCCGATACTGTCAGAGCGCCCCAGATATAGCTTTCATCGAGCGGTGGATCGACGGCTGGCAGCTCGGTCAGGCGTGCCAGACGTAGCATCACTTTGCCCCCTGCACTGGTATACTTAATTGCGTTGCTGACCAGGTTGGCGACGGCCTGTTGCAAAATATCGCCATCACCGTAGGTGATCAACACCTCCTCGTCCTCAGCCAGACACAACTCCACCGCGGCCAGGCGGGCATGGTCGTGAAACGAGAAAACAACCCGTGTGAGGAGTAAATTCAGGTTCACGGCTTCCCGTTTTTGCAATTGTGTCGATTCCAGCCGGTGCAGGTCGAGTAATTTACTGAGCAGTTCGCGCATATGCTGCCCCTGATCATATATCGACTGCACCAGTTCATGCTGTTCTGGCAGCAATTGCCCATACATACCGTCCAGCAACATTTGTGCATAGCCAGTAATGGCCGTCAATGGTGAGCGCAGATCATGGGTGACAATCGCCATCATATCCGACTTACGTTTCGAGAGTTGCGAGAGCTCGGCATTCAAAGCTACCAGTTGCGTATTCTGGGCTGCGATTTTTTCATGCAGGAGCAGCAGTTCATGATGCTGTTGCTGGAGGCGTTGTTGCTGTTGACTCTGAACAGTGACATCGCTGAGTAAAACGACCAGGCCTGGTTCACTCTCCTGGGGGAGCACCACCAGTGACACATAGCGTGTTTCCCCATGGCAGTCTTCAAAATTAATCTGTTCAATCACCAGATCAGGCACCCTTCGGGCACAAATGGCATAGAGATGCGCTTCATAACCAAGCAGCGGCAAACACACACTGGTGAGTGCCTGGCCTGGTAGCACATCCTCTGTCAACCCAAGCAGATCCGGCACCCCCGCACTCGCCTCGGTAATAGCCAGCGTCGCATCACACATGATATATGCCACACTCAGGGCCACCAGTTGTTGAGTCTGTATATCGGTAAGAGGAGATTGGTCAGACAGTTGTTCGTGCATGCAATAGTCGTTCTCCAAGACTCTGAAAAAGTTGCTCCACCCCGATGCCAAGATTGGCACTCGATAGCAGTAGGGGTACCTGGACGAGTTCGGCGACCTGGCGCGCCACTGCAACATGGGCATGATCGGGCGACACGAGATCCAGCTTGTTGCCCGCAATAGCCAGCGGCAGCGTGGGATTCTCGCGGCGCAGTAGGTGGATATATTCTTCACAATGCAGAATCGTACCGGTGCGCGTCAGATCACACACAATCACTGCACCCGCCGCACCTTTGAGATAGCTTTCCTTGAGTGTTTTGCTATCATGCCCACCTTCAGTATCCCAGAGTATCAGTGCCAATTCCTCATCGCGTACTTTAACGATTTTGCGCTGTACACGTACCCCAACGGTACTCTGATACGTTTCAGAAAAACGATTATACAAAAAACGATTAAAAAGGCTCGTCTTTCCAACTGCAAAATCACCAACAAGACACACCTTATGTTGAACCATCAGACCACCCCATTAAAAGTCGTAAAAATAGCATCGTCAATGTTCCGTCATCGGATCACCCTGAAATGAACGGAGTATAGCACCATAAGCCGCGTGTAATTCTCTCAGTTGCTGACGCAAGGTAGCCCGAAAGCCAGCCGGTTGCACCCCTTGCACAACCACCGCCAGCAATCCTGCCGAACCTTCTTCGGCCAGGTTGCATATCACCGTATTCGATGCTGTCGAGGGAGTGGTCACTGTGCGGAATAAATGCCTTCTGCACGTAGGATCGAATAGCCGTGAGCATGCTGGCAATCAGGTGGGCATCGGTCAATGTGGCACTGGCTGAGAGATGCTGTATCAGCAAACCCGACTCATGATGAATCAAGAACAATTCATTGATTTGGAACGGCAACCCCTTACGCAGGACTGCATCGGCTGGCCTGATTCCACGCATCCAGAGTACCCATCGCCATAAAAGGAACATACGTAGGCTGCGACACATCATATGGTCAATACGTCGCGCCAGATCACGCATAGCTTCACTGACAGCGCGCTGAACGGTGCGACCAATCACTGGATAGAGTGCTTCGACCATTTCGTCGCGTGCCTCTTGCACCTGTTGGGCAATAGCCTGGCTGATCGCTGGTGACAACATCTGCATAAGCGCGTCACGATCATGGAACTGGCGCTGAAGATCGGCAATGCGGGCCTCCAGTTCGTCGATCCGTTGATACTCTGGAGCCAGCAAAAACTCTCGCATCGGACGTCGCCCACGCCGATCCGACTTGATAATCGTCAGTTGTTCCGGTGTTTCGATTGACTGTTCGGGATCGAGCAACTGTTGTGCCTGTAGTAAGGCAAGATCGGGATCAGGCTCGTGTTGACGGCGGGTAGCAGAACTGGTCTCTGCGGTGTGTGGATCGCCGGTCGCCAGGTTCATAGTGGAATCATTCGGGTGATGGTGTATTGCCATAATCACGTTTCGTCTATCTGTGGTACGCGAGCAGCGACCACACGGATAGATCATATACGCCTCATCAAACTTCTCTCCAATTCTAGCATACTCTTCCTAGACGCACTGCTGGATATAGCCGCCGTTTGATCAAAAACAACCCGGTTCCCCAAAATGAACGATTCGTTGCTATGCCTCACGATTGGTCTGAACGAGGACAGACGCCCCGCGTGAGTCCAGGCCCGACCTGGGCTTACCATACAAAAAGGACGTGGGACGCATGCTACGTCCCACGTCCTTCAAACATCCCGATTGGGGAGATATCTGTTTATGCTTCGAGGGTGCTGACGTCGCCCACATCCTGCCCTAGCGCCTGGGCCTTTAGGACGCGACGCATAATCTTGCCGCTGCGTGTTTTGGGCAAACTGGCAACAAAATCGATCTTCTCCGGGCGGGCAATCGGTCCCATCTCATGCCCGACATGTGCCTTGAGTTCATCCTCCAGGTGTGGACTCCCCTCAAAACCTTCGCGCAAGATGACAAAGGCGTGGATTGCGTTGCCCTTCACTTCATGCGGTAACCCGATCGCTGCCGCCTCGGCCACTGCCGGATGGCTCACCAGGGCACTTTCAACTTCAGCAGTTCCCAGACGATAGCCACTCACCTTGATCACATCATCAAGGCGTCCAATGATCCAGATATAGCCATCATCATCTTTACGGGCGCTATCGCCAACGGTATACATCCCCGCTGGCTCTTTGTCCCAGTACGTCGTAACATACCGCTCCGGATCATTCAGGATGGTACGCATCATACCCGGCCACGGCTGCTTCACTACCAGCAACCCGTCCTCATTCGCAGCACATGGGCTACCATCGTCATGGACAACATCAACATCAATCCCCAGGAACGGCCGCGTTGCACTACCAGGCTTCAAGGGAGTGATGGGGGTAGGCGTGATCATGAAGTGACCAGTCTCAGTCTGCCACCATGTATCCATAATTGGGCAACGCTCGCCACCGATGATGCGATAGTACCAGCGCCAGGCTTCGGGGTTAATCGGTTCACCAACTGTACCCAGCAAGCGCAGGCTGCTCAGATCATGGCGATTCGGCCAGGCTTCCCCAAAGCGCATCAACCCGCGAATCGCTGTTGGCGCAGTATACAGCACACTGATGGCGTGGCGGGCAATCAACGACCACCAGCGATCAGGATACGGATAGTTCGGCGCACCCTCATACATAAACGATGTTGCGCCAAGCAGGAGAGGGCTATAGACAATATAGCTGTGGCCGGTAATCCAGCCTGGATCAGCCGCACACCACCAGCGATCCTCCTCCTTCAAGTCAAAGACAAACTTTAAGGTGGTGTAGGTACCAACCATGTAGCCACCGTGGGTATGTACGACACCCTTGGGGCGCCCAGTGGTTCCACTGGTATAGAGAATAAACAGCGTATCTTCTGCGTCGACTGGCTCGGTGGGGCATACTGGTGAAGCAATGGGCAGGCTCAACAGATCGTGCAACCAGAGATCACGGGTGCTTTCCATGTTAACTGCGTGTCCGGTGTGCCTGACCACAATACATGTCTGCAAAGTAGGTGTACGCGCCATCGCCTCATCGGCAATTTTCTTGAGTTCAATGATCTTGCCGCGCATATAGCCGCCATCGGCGGTAATCAACACCTTACTTCTGGCGTCATCAATCCGGTCAGCCAGTGCCTCTACACTGAAGCCGCCATAGACCACACTGTGTGCCGCACCTATTTTCGCACAGGCTAACATCGTCAGGGGCAATTCGGGAATGCGCGGCAGATAAATCGTAACAATATCGCCCTTGCGCACCCCCATACTCTTGAGGACGTTCGCAATACGGCTGACCTCACGATCGAGGGTGTGATACGAGAATGTGCGCTGACTGCCATCCTCCCCTTCCCAGATCAGCGCCAGTTTGTTACGCCGCCAGGTACTGGCATGGCGATCAATGGCGTTATATACAATATTGGTTTTGGCCCCTACAAACCATTTATAGAACGGTGCCTGACTGTCATCCAGTACCTTCTGCCAGGGTTCAAACCATGTTAGCTCCTGTGCCTGATCTGCCCAGAACTCCTGTGGATTTGCAATGCTCCAGTTGTACAACTCATCATACGTCTGAAACCCTTTTGAGCGCATATAAGCAGTGATATTCGCATGTTCAACGATTTCATCACTGGGCTTATAGAAGCGATCAATACCGTTTCCCCCTCCCGTATGGGGGGCTTCCATGGGCGTGGTGCTGTCTAGCGCAGCATTGCGAGTCTCAGTCATCAGTGAACCTCCTTAAGCTTATCTCTTGTGCGAGCAACGCAAACCCCACGAAACCAGATATATACAGGTGAAATCAGAAAGCAAAGGTTATAGATTATAGACAAAGGGAATACAGGTAACAGTGTACAGGTGTCAAGCCCACCCCGCCTGAGTGGCACCTGGCATCACCATTTGGATGCAGCAAAGTTGTTACCTGCGGCCTCCCACTGCAACAGGAACAGTAGCTACTGCACATCAATGCGTGCTCTCTTCGATCTGAGCTGCAGGTTCACCTGTATCGTTCTAATCTGCTGTCTTGAACTTTTGTATAAACTGTTCGGTAGACGTGACTGCAGCTCATCTCTACCGAATATCATACTCGTCGTTAACACGACTCACGCAGTGGTATGATCAGGTCGCTTTTGCGCCTGCGGCAAAAAAGTGGATACACGGCACACTGCGCTGCCGCAGGCGCAAAACCCGTGTGTTTCAAGGGACTGCGTACCCCGGGTCGTTTAGAACTGACCCTTTAAGATATCAATTGCGTCCCGTACCATATCCACCGTTGCATCGTCTTCGATCGTACTCAAGTCACCAATTGAATCACCTTGATACACGGCGCGAATAACGCGGCGCATAATCTTACCACTGCGTGTTTTGGGCAGACTGCTGACAAAGTGAATACCCTTGGGCGAGGCAATCGGGCCAATGCGGTCACGTACCAGTTGCCGCATCTCCTCGGCCACTCGATCTTGATCAGCAGGAGCGACATCATTCTTCAACACAGCCACCACCAGTACGCCCTCACCGCGCAACTCATCTTTAACCCCGATAACGCTGACTTCTGCTACCCCTGGATGGGCCGAGATGACCTCCTCGATTTCGCGCGTACCCAGACGGTGCCCGGATACATTCAGCACTTCATCGGCGCGGCCAAGCATCCAGAAATAGCCATCTTCATCCTGAATAGCATAGTCACCGGTAAGATAGAGTTGTTTATCCTTGAAGTGCCCCCAATAGTCTTTCAAATAGCGCTTATCATCGTTCCACAGTGTGAGCAGCATTCCTGGTGCCAGCGGGCCTTTTTCGACCAGGAACCCCTTTTCGCTGCGTGGTACCGGATTACCCTCCGCATCAACCACTTCCAGCTGATGGCCGACGGCCGGTTTTGTTGGTGATCCGGGCTTGATCGGCAAATATTCAATACCCACCGAATTTGCCAGCATCGCCCACCCGCTCTCCGTCTGCCAATAATGGTCAATCGGTGCGATCCCCAATACATTTTTCGCCCAGTGATATGACGGCTCGTCCAATGGTTCACCGGCGGTAAAGAAGTAGCGCAGCGTGGAAAGATCGCGTTCTTTGATCCATGTATCTGGATACTTTTTCAGGGCGCGGAGAGCCGTTGGGGCACTAAAGACGCAGGTTATGCCATATTTCTCGACAATACGCCACCAGATTCCGGGATCGGGATAGTCGGGTGTTCCCTCAAATACCACTGTTGGCAAACCCTTCAGTAGCGGCCCATAGACGATATAGCTGTGACCAACCACCCAGCCAATATCGGACGTTGACCAGTAGACATCGCCTTCGCCCATATTATAAATCTGGCTCATGGATGCATAGAGCGCCACCATATAGCCTCCGGTATCACGTACTACCCCCTTGGGCTTACCGGTTGTGCCGGAGGTGTAGAGGATATACGAAGGGTCAATACTGGCGACATACGCCGGCTCAACGTAGGATTCGCCGCGTTCAACCAGTTGCTCAGCCCAATCCAGGTCACGTCCGCGTTTCATCGGACATGGCCCCAGGCCACGATTGAGTACCAGCACGTCGCGCACGCTATCGACCGTCGCCGCGTCTAGTGCCGCGTCCATCATTTCCTTGAGCGGCACGATATTGCCTTTGCGAGAGCCAGCATCGGCTGTCAGCACCGCCACGGGTGACGCATCATCAATACGTGTGGCCAACGACGTGACACTGAAACCACCAAAGACTACGGAGTGAATCGCCCCCAGGCGCACACAGGCCAGCATCCCAATAATCGCCTCTGGCACCATTGGCATATAGATCAACACCCGGTCACCCTTGCGTACTCCTAGCGCTTTTAACACACCAGCGAGTCGGTTAACCTCACGGTACAACTCAAAGTAGGTCAGGGTGCGCGTTTTGCCAACTTCTGAACTTTCCCAGATGATCGCCGCCTGGCCGCGTTTAGACCCCAACGCATGGCGATCAACGGCATTGTAGCAAATGTTGGTCTCACCACCCACAAACCAGCGATAGAACGGCGCATTCGAGTCATCCAGCACCCGATCCCACTTGCGGTACCAGTGCAACTCCTCGGCAATTTCTCCCCAGAATGAATCCGGATCGGTAATAGAGCGGCGGTAGACTTCTTCGTAGCTCATCTCTGAACCTCCTATATCTTGTTCATCCTCGAACTTTCCCGGCTATATCCCTGCTGGTAAAATGAGGATAAGAACGAAACCGATTGTACGACAACTCATCAATCCTCTATCCGTGGCACAACTGATTAAGATGAAGCGGGCAAATTATGGGTAATCTGGATCTAGAGTTTATCATAAATCCCCACTTTAGCAAATTGGAATACCCGGCGTAACCAGCCGTTGATACCTGTTCCCATCTGGGGGTAAACTCTGTCGTCAGCGTTCGTGGTGCGCCGGGGAACACGGGCGTCCCGCCCGGTTTGCCTGGGCGCGGAGGCATCCCGCCTGCCATTGCGCACGGGCGGGCACGCTGCCCGCTGAGTGGGAACCGTTACATACCCGGCGTAACCCACCGTTGTTCACGTTGACAGGGATAGGGCTGCATGCTATACTCGCCGGGGTAGAGAAAGTGAATACTCATCGAGAGCGGTGGAGGGATCGGCCCTGTGAAACCGCAGCAACCCCCTGAACAACACTCCACGCTAGCGTGTGATACGAACTGGTTTATATTTGCGGTGAGGCGGGATGATCACTGAAACGGGGAAGGTGCTAATTCCGGCAGCTCGCGCTGGTAGATGAGAGGAACCAATCCTGTATGTCAAACCAGGTAGCAGATTATGATTGTACCTCTCATTTCATTATCTGGAGATGAGAGGATAGTATGAGCAGACAACCCGGACAGCCGCAGGAGATTGCGGCTGCCGAGCAGGCGCAATTAGCGGTTGCTGGTATATCAACCACGGCAGTTCACGCTGGTGAAGGTCGCCGCCGTGCCCACGACTCAATTACGACACCGATTATTCAAGCTTCAACCTATACCTTTGCCAATACCGCCGAGTTAATCGATTATCATGAAGGGCGCATTGAGCGCGAAGAATATGGGCGCTATGGCAACCCGACCGTACGTGCGGCTGAAGCCAAATTGGCCCTCCTGGAAGCCGGCCCCGACATGCCAGCGGCGGCGCTCTTATGTGCGTCGGGCATGAATGCGATTACCAGCACGCTGCTGTCTATGCTATCGACCGGCAGCCACCTCATACTCACTGATGACTGCTATCGGCGTACCCGGCAGTTTATCCAGACATTCCTGGTACGCCTGGGTGTGCAGCATACGGTGGTGCCAGCCTGTGATTATGCCGCAATTGAGGCGGCTATTCGTCCTGAAACACGCCTGATTCTCAGTGAGACGCCCACCAATCCCTACTTGCGCGTGTTAGACTTACCCCGACTGGTAGCCATTGCCAGGCAGCATCGCGTCAAAACGATCATTGATGCCACGTTTGCCACACCCTACAACCTGCGTCCGCTGCATCAGGGCATTGATATTGTCATACATAGCGCCACCAAATATCTGGGCGGCCATAACGATCTGCTGGCCGGGGTCATTATTGGGCGACCAGGTATTATCTCGGCCTTACGCGAGTCACAGGGTATCACTGGCGGGATTTGTGATCCGCATAGTGCGTATTTGCTTCTGCGTGGTCTCAAAACGTTTGCCCTGCGTATGGAACGGCATAATCGTAATGGATTGGCTGTTGCGCACTTTCTCCACAACCACCCACGCATTGCGCGGGTGCATTATCCGGCATTACCGAATCATCCCGACCACATGATCGCGATGGAGCAAATGCGTGGCTGGGGCGGTGTCGTCTCGTTTGAGTTGGATGCTGATATAACAACGACCAGTCGCTTTATTGACCGTCTGCGCCTGCCCTATATTGGCCCGAGCCTGGGAGGGGTTGAGAGTCTGGTGGAACAGCCTGCGCTGATGAGTTTTTATGAACTGACGACCGAGGAACGTCTGGCGCTTGGTATTCGGGATAATCTCGTGCGGCTGGCCTGTGGTATTGAGGATACCGAAGATTTGATCGCCGATCTATCCCAGGCACTGGATGACAAAGATGTCACGCAGCTTGTTTGAAGCGATCACCTCCGGTATGCTATTACGTATCGTCGGAAGCTAGCCAGACTATTTCACAGAGTATCCAGACTATTTCACCAAGTATGGAGTTTGTATGTACAGTTTGCTGCAACGCCGACTGGTAGCCGGGCACATCGTCATAACGGGCGAGATTGCACCGCCTAAAGGTGCTTCACGTGCGCCATTGGAGAAATTGGCTCGCAATTTATGTGGCTATGTCGATGCCATAAACCTGACAGATAATCAACGTGGTACAGCCCGTATGTCTGCGCTTGGTGCCGGGGTGATTGTGCAGCAACTGGGGATTGAGCCAATCGTACAGGTGACGTGCCAGAATCGCAATCGGGTTGCGCTCCAGTCGGATATATTGAGTGCTACCGCGCTGGGTGTTCCTAATTTTTTGTGTATGACTGGTGATCATCCACGCATTGGTGATCATCCAGATACCAAAAATGTATTGGACGTGAACTCGTTTCAACTATTGCGGATGCTGCGCAAAATGCGAGATGAACAGTGTTTTCTGTCGGGGGTAGGGCTTAATCCTGCACCCACTTTCTTCCTGGGCGGAGTAGCGAATCCCAATGTTGAGCGTGTGCAACGCCTGGAAAAGAAGATCGATGCCGGTGCCGAATTTATTCAGACCCAGCTGATCTTCGACCTGTGTCGCTTCGCGCAGTGGATGTCTGACGTGCGGGCGGCGGGACTACATCGGGCTGCGGCCATTCTGGGGGGGGTTCTCATCTTACGCTCGGCACAGTCGGCTCTTTTTCTGCGTGATCACCTGCCCGGCACGATTGTCCCTGATAGCGTGATTGAGCGTATGCAGCGAGCCGCTGATCCAGAGCGCGAAGGGGTCACCATAGCGTCCGAGTTAGTCACCGAGTTGCTGAGTGTTGAGGGTGTGGCCGGGGTACATCTGATGTCGATTGGCTGGACGCGAGCGATGCCATGGGTGGTCGAGCAAGCAGGATTGCTGCCCCGCCCGTCGCTTCTGCTCGACGAGTAACTGGTCATCGGGAGCGACGTTGCTGTCGTTCATGGCGTAGCTGCCGGTTCTGCGCAGCGATACGTCGCTCCAGTTGTGCTATATCACCACGCCGCTTCCGCATCAACTCGCGCCGTTGAGCAAGGGTATATCCCATGTGTCTGATATTCCACCCCCAGGCCATGAGGAGCGCCAGTTCACGATAGCGCACAACCTTGATCAGGGTTTTGGCCGCAAGCAGCACCACGAAGCGCCAGATTACCCGCCAGCGCATCAGTTTGAGATACGTGTATAGACCATGCTTGATCTGCTCCGCATCCCATCGCTGACCAGTGCTACTCCCCCCGCGCTGATGATACACCACAGCCTGCTGCACGTGCAGCACCCGTCTGCCGAGTAGCCACGTTCGCCAGCACAGCTCTACATCTTCCCAATAGAGAAATATCTGCGCGTCAAAGCCACCGAGCATATGCCATGCCGTTGCGGTCACGAGCATAGCACAGCCCGGCACCGCTGCTACTTCCACCACTGCTGTGGAGACACTGATCGGATGTTGATCCGGATAGAGGGTTGAAGGACAGATGATCGCTACATCAGGCTGGGCCTGAATATGTTGTACCAAAATCGTCAACCAGTCAGGCGTCACTGTGACGTCGGGATTGAGAAACACCAGCAGATCACCATGCGCTATGGCTGCTCCCTGGTTGCATGCACATCCGAATCCAACATTCTTCCGATTTGCCAGCACGCGCACCTGAGGTTGGTGTTGTGCCAGATAATCCAGGGTTGTATCGTGCGAAGCATTGTCAACCACCACCACTTCATAATACCTGTAGCGCGTGGTAGCCAGCGCAGCAAAAAATCGTGATAACAACTCGGCACTGTTATAGGTTACGACAATCAGAGACACCAGCGGGCAGTCAGTCATACGCGCCTCACCATCCAGTGCCACATTAATCGGGGATGGCGCAGAATACAGTAGAACAGGCGCCGTTCGCGGGCTTCGAAGATACCCAGTACGGTCAACAGAGGCAGATAACTCAGTAGGAGTGCCAGGCGCACAACCAGCGTGGTCAGGTTGACTGGACTGGCGAACAACTGCCCCGCTCCTGCCAGGGCCAGGTAGACGAGAAAAACCAGCAGGGCTTTGCCCCACTGGTAGGGCAGAGGATGCCAGCGCTGGGCAACACCCGCCGTCAAGAGCGGGGCTGTGAGATAGCCGATGGCCGTGGCAATGACTGCGCCCATAACACCCAGACGTGGAATCAGTAACAGATTAAGCAGTGTGTTCAGACCGGCAGCAACCACAACTGTCCAGCCTAGATGTCTCACCTGTTTTTTAATATATAAACCCACCGCCATAATCGTTTGCAACCCACTGGTCAACGACATAAGCGTAAGCAACCAGATATACGTGGCTGCCTCAACATAGGCTGGTGTCGTGACGATGCATAGAATTTCGGGTGCGAGCAGACTGAGCGCCAGTGCCACCCCCAACCCGCCCACGCAGTAGTAGATAAACACGCGGGTATAGGCCTGAGCGGCATCATGCTGCTGCTGAATACTAAGTGCGAGCGGCCCCCAGGCAGCCTTGAATGGCTCCACGAGCAAACTCAGCGTCGATGCGAGCCGGACGGCAATCGCATACACGCCGATCTGTTCCAGTGAGACATAGCGCACCAGAAAAAGCCGATCCTGGTACATCAATACCCAGGCCGCCATACTCCCCGGTACTAATAAGGCTCCCGTCTGTACCAATCCACGCATCAGATCCAGCCGTGGCATGCGCCGCACACTTCCCGGTGCCAGCGCCAGCCCCAGCAGGCCCATAATGACCATCGTCACCATATGCGCCTGGATGACCCCGGCGCTGCCTCGACGCCACCAGACGATAAGAATCAGATTGGCACTGGCAAAAACGAGCAAATATAGCAACGCCAGTACATTGGCACGCCACACGGCAAACTGGAGGCGTAAAACAGTCGTTTGCACCTGATACATCACAGCAAAGGGTAAACCAATTGCCAGCCATGCCAGCAGATCAGCAACATCAGTGCGATTCAGGGTGATCTGGGTCATTTGTGCCGCCCCGACAAAGACACCGCTTGCCAGCAGCAGTGACCAGCCGCCACTGACCCAGACGGCACTCGATAGAATCTGCTGCTGTTGCGCCTGACGCTGTGGCTCATAATAGAACGCAGGCAGGGCAGTTGGGACGCCGAGCGCTCCAAGCGTGGTGAGCGCCGATGAGAGCATCATGAGCGCGTCTACCGTGCCGTAATCTCCGGTCGTCAGCACCCGCGTGTAGATCGGTGTGAGCATAATCGTGAACAGTGGCCCGATCAGCGTACTCATACTGTAGCCGGTGGTTATCCATAGTAGTCGCCGCATCGTCGCTTGCAGCACACACCTACTCCCGGGCTATGACCTGGCGATAGACAGCAGCCGTTGCAGCCGCAATCGTTGGCCAGTCAAACGAGCGGACTGTCTGTAGTGCCGCCTGGCCTACCTGATCTCGATCCGGATGTGCCAGTGCCCGTGCCAGTGCTGCACCCAGCGACGCAATATCGCCCGGGGTGAACAAAAAGCCGTTCTGCCCCTCCTGAACCAGTTCAAGCACCGGGCCAGACGTTGGTACAATCACCGGACAGGCATAGGACATAGCACACATCAGCATAGCGGAGGTCAGCAATGAGCGATAGGGTAATACGACCACATCGGCAGCAGCCAGATACAATGGGAGTTCGGGGTCAGGTACAAACCGGGGGAACACCAGCGCCCCGCTGATCAGGCTGGCCTGGCGCTGTAAGATGGCGGCATAGGTGCAATCTTTCGCCGCACCTACAATCAACAACATGCCACGTGTTTCTTCCGGCAGGTGTGCAAACGCCGTCAACAAATCCTCCAATCCCTTGTAGGGGCGGAGGGTGCCCAGGTTGAGCAAGATCGGCCCGTGCGTCGGTAGTCCCAGTTCTGCCCGGCTCTGTGCCTGATCGCGCAATGGGCCATAGTACCCGATATAATTACCTTGTGGAATGACGTGGCAGGCGGATAGATGCCCATAACGCGCAACCAGCATGTACTGCGCCGCCTCGCTATGGGCAATAATTGCGCTACTCCAACGGCCAATCGAACGATACACGTTAAACGCCCATACCGGGTGATAACACTCGTGGGGTTCCAGGTTATGTGCTGTCCATACCAGACGTACTCCACGCAGAAGCAGCAACCGTAGCCCGGCGAGAAACGCCAGACTACGTACCACCGTCCGCCACGCTGATCGCTGCTGAATAATTTCATCGCAAAAATGCAGATGCAGAATACGCGGCCCATGTGATAGATACAGGAACGGGAGCGCATAACGTGGACGTATACGCCTTACATCTATCCCCATCTCCCTCATAGGGGTGTAAAGCTGATCGAGATAGGGATTAGTAACGAGCTGCGGCGGCAGCGGGTAAACACGGATCATTGTGTGGTATGCCTCCAGGCTCGATGCACACATTCACAAACATGCCGTGCATCGCACTTCTCACCCGCATATTCTACCCGATCCTGACCCGATGCGTAGGGGAATCCATTTGGTAGCGTGAAGAAGCGGTGGGTTCACCTGGGAGCGCGGGCGTCCTGGGAGCGTGGGCGTCGCGCCCGCGTTGGCGCCCGGTCGAGAGCAAGCTGCCTTCGCTCCCAGGTTCGTCTGTGCGGGCGTCGCGCCCCCCTGGGAGCGCGGGCGTCCCGCCCGCGTGTGGGAGCGCGGGCGAAGACGCGCCCAACCTGTGGTAGGATACAACCATGCATACAATACAACGAGAGGAGAAAAGCAATGAACGATACACCTGAACTACCCTTTCGCCTGGAAGACACTTTATTTATCAACGCGGCCTTTCCGATGCCGACCAGCAATGCCCGCAAGTTACTACCAACCCCGGCCCGTGTCCACCTGGTGGAGGGCTTTCCAGGGCAGGCGTTGCTGATTGTCGCTTTTGCCCTCTATCGTCGCTGCGCCGTTGGCGCATATGCGGAAGGAACTTTGGCATTGTTGGCGACCCACGAACGAGCCGTCCCAATCATCACCCTGTCCCAGTTATTGAAGGAGCGGCGCTATCCGGCCTATGTGCTGCATATGCTGGTGAACAACGCCGATGCCCAACAGTTGGGTGCCAGCGTCTGGCAGTTGCCGCGCCAGATGGCCGAGGTACACGTGGTTGAGCAGGATGGGCGTGCCACGTGTGAGGCGTTGGTAGCAGGACGCAGTGTGGTGCAACTGGTGGCTAAACGCCCGGACACCAACCGAACGTGTGCTATGCAGATTGAGACCTATGTGCAGGATAACCAGGGGCTGATACACACTGTTATGCAGTGCAAGGCTGATGCCTATGGACGTACCCAGGGTGGTGGAGGAACGTTACGCTGGGGAACACATCCCATCGGTCAGCGGCTGGCAAATCTGGGCGTCAAGGCACAGCCGTTGATGGTGCGCTACTATGATCACATGCTGGCCGAACTGCATGCCCCCCAACACCGACCATTGGCCTGATAGCGTTGGCTCCCTGGCCTGTTGGAACATTCTAACGGGCCAACCGTGTTCACCCCTGAGCCGACAGTCCTGTCATGGCAATGGGCGGCCAACGGGCTAACGCGAAACCAACTCACGCCGTATTCACGTTATAGCGATTCATCGCCATCACAAAACCCTCGGTCAGCGCCAGTTCGATCGCATCTGCCACACGATTATACAGGTCGGGGAGCGCCTGCTCCTCCTCAGGCGAGAAGCGCCCGAGTACATATCCCACCGCATCCCAGGCCGGCGGTGGCTGCCCAATGCCCACCCGTATGCGCAAAAAGTCCTGGCTGCCCAGTTGGGCAATAATCGACTTCATCCCATTATGGGTACCGGCACTCCCCTGCTGCCGAAGGCGCAACTTGCCAAACGGCAAATCCATATCATCATAGATCACAACTAACTCGGACGCATGGTCAATCTTATACCAGCGGCACAGGCCAGTCACTGCCTGGCCACTGTGGTTCATATACGTGATTGGTTTTGCCAGCGCCACGCGCTGCCCGGCGATAGTTCCCTCAGCCACACGGGCATGAGCCTGTTTGCGGCTAAACTCTAACCCGTGCCGCATCGCCAGATGCTTCACGCAAGCAAAGCCGATATTGTGCCGTGTTCCACTGTATTGAGTGCCTGGATTGCCCAGGCCAATGATAAGCCACATAGACACCTGCACTAGAGAGCAAAGATAAACGCCAGATCGTTCACATTCGTCTCAGTTGGGCCTGGCCGCAGCAAATCGCCCAGGGCCGCAAAGAAGGGATACGCATCATTGTTTGCCAGCGCCGCGTCGGGATCGAGACCCAGTTCATAGGCTCGATCCAGCGTTGCGCCTGTGACTACCGCTCCTGCAGCATCAGTTGGCCCATCACCACCATCAGTTGCCAGCGTAATCAGTGCTATATCCGGTACCCCCGCCAGGTCGCGTACTGCCGCCAGTGCCATCTCCTGGTTGCGCCCACCGACACCTTGCCCACGTAGTGTCACCGTTGTCTCACCACCGAGGATAATACAGGCCGGGCGATGAACAGGCTGGTTGGTTGCCGCCACTTCACGCCCAATGGCAGCCAGTAAGCGCCCGACGATCCGTGCCTCACCCTGGGCAAAGGTGGTCAATAACAGTGGGGTAAACCCCTCGCTACGCGCCGCCAGCAGTGCCGCCGTTGCTGCCTGCGGATTATTGCCAACCAGCACATTTTGCACCCGCGCAAACATCGGATCATCAATGCCGGGCGTGTCGGGTATCTCACCGCGCATGCCCGCCTGGAGCCGTTCAAAGATGGACGGTGGCACCTGATCCAGGAGAGCATAGCGCTCCAACACACGATAGGCATCGGCAAAGCTGGTACTATCAGGCACAGTTGGCCCGGAAGCAATTACATCCAGCGGACTACCCACCACATCGGAGAGGATAAGGGTGATCACAGTGGCTGGCTCTGCCAGGCGGGCCAGCCCACCGCCCTTCACCAGATCCAGGTGCTTGCGCAGGCAATTGATTTCGTTAATGCTGGCACCACAGTTCAGCAATGCTGATGTCAGAATCTCCATATCGGCCAGGCTGACCCCTGGTGCCGGTAATGTCAATAGCGCCGAACCACCACCCGAAATTAACACCAGCACGAGATCACGGGCCGTCGTATCGGCCAGGAGATCCGCAATACGTTGCGTCGCTGCAACGCCACGCTCATCAGGTAGCGGATGTCGGGCGGGATAATACGTTAACCGCGCCCCCCCATCTTGACCGAGATCGGCCTGCGCTGTCTGATGAACCTGGTTGCTATCCTTGACAATGACGATGCCAGCAGTCAACTCAGAGCCCAGTAAGGCTGCAGCGGCACGGGCCATTGGTGCACTGGCCTTGCCCGCACCAACAACAAACACACGTTCGTAGTGCTGCAGATCATAGGAACGCTCTGCCAGCATCAGCCGCATCTGCTCGCGCCGCAGATGCCGCTGCACGGCAGCGGCTGGCTCCACCGCATCCAGAGCAGCAGCCAGGATACGGGTCGCCCTGGCCCCCCACGGGGCGGCACGCAAGGTGGTCGTTAATAAACGCTGTGGATCCATAGCTTGTGCCATCTCATATTACAGGATGTATGCGGTGCCCCGATGACCTCCTGACTACAGCACTGCGTCACACGCATTACCTTAAACATTGAACAGAAAATGACACACATCGCCATCCTGAACAATATATTGTTTCCCTTCCGAGCGCACCATACCGGCCTTTTTGGCCTCGGTCATCCCCCCTGCAGCCACTAGATCGGCATAAGCGACCACCTCGGCCCGAATAAAGCCGCGCTGAATATCGGAATGAATCACGCCCGCCGCCTCAACCGCCGGGGTATTGCGCCGGATTGTCCAGGCTCGTACTTCGTCTGGCCCGGCAGTCAGAAAGCTGATCAACCCCAGTAATTCATAGGAGCGCTGAATAACCCGATCACGGGCAGGTGCCACAATCCCCAGGTCATCCATAAACGAGCGCGCATCCTCATCGTCCAGTTGCGCCAGTTCGGCTTCAATTTTGCCACACAATGGCACAATCGCGCTCTGCCGATGCGTATAGGTCACCGGAGGTGGTGCCCCTAGTTGGGCTTCACCAATATTCACCACCACGAGCAACGGCTTGGCCGTCAAAAACTGATAACCGCGCAGCGAGCGTTCCTCTTCATCACTCAACGGTAGATCGCGAATCGGAACATCGGCCTCCAGTGCCTCCTGTAGGCGCATAAGCAAATCCCGCTCTGCCACCCGCACTTCGCGCTCGCGTGCCGACATCTTGCCTATTTCGGCGTTCAGCCGCGTCAGCCGTCGTTCGATAATTCCCAGGTCAGAGAAAGCTAACTCCAGATCGAGATTGGTCAGATCGCGCACATAATCCACCGTTTCGGCTGGATGAGGAATGGTGGTATCCTCAAAAGCGCGTACAACATGCAAAAGGGCATCGGCGCTGCTGATATAGTTGAGCAGTGCTGGCGGTAGCCCCTCCCGTGAACGACTGCTGGTGATACCCGCCACATCAACATATTGTACCTCAGCCGGTGTCGTTTTACGTGGGCGGAACATATGGGTAAGCGTGTCGAGCCGCGCATCGGGTACCTTGACAGTCGCAAGATTCGGCTCAAGTTGACCAGATGAATAGGCCGCCGTTTCTGCGGTTCCGCGTGTTAGAGCATTAAAAACCGTTGTTTTACCACTATTGGAAAGCCCAATTATTGCTATTCGCATGGTTCTTACAAATAATCCTTAGCACCGTATTGCATTGTGCGCCAGCGACACGCGATCCTGGTTTGAGGAGCTGTTGCCGCGCTCAATAGCTACAACGCCGGGCTTTATCTGCTTTTCACCTTTCGTTCATACTTGTGGCAGTATAGCGCGGATAAACGCCGGGCGCAACTGAGGGTGGCGCATCGTCGTGTTAAATGGTGAGATGTGGACATCTGGGTAGGCGTAATTGTTCGTAGTTGACACCCCGGTTAACATATGGGGCGAAAATAAACGAAGATGCCAATGATCGCGACAGGTCTGGGAAACGAGGCCTGCCTTGCCAGCCGCTGGTGAGAGGGCGAACGGCCTATACTCCCGTGTAGCGCGTGTTATTCATTCATGTTGAAACCCATTGTTTGAGTGCTACTTAACGTTTTTTTCCCTTATCAAATCCGAGACAATAGGCTATAATGCCCGCAGGACGGCGAAGCGAGATCAAAAAAAGACGTATCCGATTCTATTCTAATAGAGGCTGGTTTAGTCCTACCGCGAAACATCTTGTTCCTGGCCGATCATCGCACTCCAATACCTCATCATACCGTGTCACTATTCATCTGGGCGAAACTTTCTGGTTATTCTCGCACCGGGCAGGTTCGTTCTAGTAAGATGTATAAATATTCATATCGGGCGCGTATCTTTTGCCGTAATCGTGGCGTTAGATTGAAGTGAGAGATGACATACGCCACTGCAAGCTACGCGCAGCGATATTTGCACAAGGTAAATCGTTCGTCGTGGATGTGTCGAGTCTCGTCAAATCTGCACAGGCCGGTGATGCCAGCGCTATCAGCAAGCTATATGATTGCTATGCTGGCACGATTTTGCGCTACTTGCTTGCACGTGTCTATGAACGGGAACTGGCGCAAGATCTGACCCAGGAAGTGTTTATTCGGGTTATCAAAGGCATTGGTCAAGTTGAGTACCGCGACGAGAAATCATTTGCCGGTTGGCTGTATACAATTGCAGGCAATGTGGTGCATAGCTATCACCGTCGTCGAAGGATCGCAGCCATTCCCCTCGAACACGATGGCGATCTGGTAGATGCACGCAGTCAGCACGATATCCATCGCATCTGTGATCGCCTGGCATTGCAGCACGCACTGGCACAACTCACGCAGGATCAACAACAAGTTCTGACATTGCGGTTTTTTGCCGGTATGACCAACAGTGAGATTGCCCGTATGTTGAACCGCACCGAAGGTGCGATCAAGGCGTTGCAATATCGAGCATTGCAGAGTTTGCAGCAGATTATGACCCACGAGGATGAGCAACAGGATCATCTATCAGCATCAGCGTTGGCACAACCAGCGTTCACGACGCTGCAACAGACAGAACCCGGGTCTGGTACCCAGGATCGAGAAGTACATACCATTATGCCCCACCAGCCATTGCAGTCCGTAGAAACACACGTAGGAGATTGAGCGGTGCAACATAAATCCCTCGCGCATACGCTCGATGAAGCGCTGGCACGCCTTCATGATGAAACAGAGCTTAAGCAATATTTGGAAAGCTGCCCCGATAATGCGCAGGCACTACAGCCGTTGCTTGATGTTGCCCGCATACTCAAGCACGAAGCCCACCGGGACTTGCCGGCTGATATGCACGAATGGCTAATGATCGGGCGCGAAGAGATCACAACACTGACACCCCGGTTCCTGTCTACTCCCTCACGCCGAGCGCTCCCACCAGTCGCCAGACTACCATCAGGGATCGCTCCTGTTTATGGAGCGGTACTCGTACTTCAACGTCTGTTTCACCTGAACCGGCTCGCAGTAGCCTTCGTGGGTCTGGCGATCTTGCTGTTCTTCTTGACCACATCATTCGTAGATACTACGTCAGCTCATAGTGTCCCTGGCGATATGCTCTATTCCTGGAAACTGGCGCGCGAAACAGTGATACTGGCAATGACGCCTGATCCTGAGCAACGGAGTCTGTTGCGGTTACACTATGCCAGTCAGCGCATTGCTGAATTTGAGACGCTGGTGACCAATGAACAGTCGATGGACGAAGGCCAGGTGGAACGGGCGCTGGATTTGCTCAATATACAGGTGTATCGTGCGCTAAACGAGGCCCGACACAGTGGGAATAGTGATGTGGTGCAGCAACAACTTGAGACGCTTTTGACCCATGCTGCCACCCGGATTGAGTCGGCTATGGTGCGGTCACAAACGCAACATGATCAGCACCAGCAGAAGACATTGCACTCTGCGCGTGAGAAGATGCAGACGTTAAAGCAGGATCTGTCGCGTCTTGCAGTTACTACCGTTCCACTTGATGCCACCCCTACACCGACCGTTACGAATACGCCAGTCGATCCAGCAACGATCGGTATTCATACACAAACGACGCCAACGCCCACCAGTAGTGTAGCTCCAAACACTACCAGTACCAGGACTATACGCACTGAAACGGCCACATCAACCACCACACGCACGGCAAGGCCAACTCTTAGCCCAACCATAACCCGCATGGACATCAACAATGTGCCGCCAACCAGCACCAGTTCATCCTCACCAACGCAGATGAGCAACATGTTAGATCGTGGAACCTCCACTGCGACAACCAGCCAGGTGCTAGACGATCAGTCGTTGTTACCAACCTGGACAGCAACGCCGACCGCAACACCGAGCGATACCGCGACGCCGACCGCAACACCGAGCGATACCGCGACGCCGACGCCAGGTGACACCACGACCGCAACACCGAGTGACACCACGACCGCAACACCGAGCGATACCACGACGCCGACGCCAGGTGACACCGCGACGCCGACGCCAGGTGACACCGCGACCCCGACGCCAGGTGACACCGCGACGCCGACGCCAGGTGACACCGCGACGCCGACGCCAGGTGACACCGCGACCCCGACGCCAGGTGACACCGCGACCCCGACGCCAGGTGACACCACGACGCCGACCCCAGGTGACACCGCTACACCCGGTCATACCAGCACACCGACACCATTTGAAACAAACATCTCCGGTGCGGTACGGCCCATTCTGGAATGCGTGGCAGTCAGCACGGATGACTGGTTGATCGCGTTCTTTGGCTATGAAAACCTGAGTGATGCTCCCGTTGTTATCCCAACTGGCCCCAAAAATATAATCTCACCTGGACGGTATGATGGTCTACAACCAGAGGAATTTATCTTACCAAAGGTCATTGAGGATCGTCCAGGGCGGACTGGCTTCTATCCTGATGGCCCCTTTGCCTTTACACTCTCCTTCCGTGCTACCGAACAGGTAATATGGTCATTAGACGGACACATAGCGACGGCATCACAAGACTCGCCCCGATGTGGAGTGTTATTAGACGTAACCACGATCGATGATCTACCGATGACCGATACGCCTGATCCTGAACTTCCACTTGTTGATGATGTGACTTCTATAGAATCGGAAAGACCTGGTTCTGTGATTACTTTCCTGGCAATAAGCGCAGACCATCCAGTGGATGGAACAGTTTATGCTGGCACAATGCGGCATCTGTGCAGCGGCGGTAGCCTCCCGCCAGTATCTACTACCGTTGCGCCAGCACATAGACCAGCAATAACAGAAGTTGCCAGAGAACCGGTGCCAGGCCCCCCAGGATCATCTGGCTGCCCTTCCAGTCATACAGTTGATTCCACAGACTGGCGTTGAGGAACCCCGATAATATAATCGCGCCGACCCAGCTTACGATAGCAAACGCCGGCCAGCCCAGGATGATCAGCGTCAGAGCGCAGAGTAAGAGCAATACCCGTGATAGTTGTACCACAGGATATAGATAGAACCCACGATACCCCTCTTCGCCACCACCAGTCGATTCATCAAGCAAAATTAACACCAGGCAGACCAACGGCCATTCCAACAACCCGATCAACCAGAGTAGCCCCGTGCCCACTCCGAGCGCCACATTGGGAAATACGCCCCGCACAAACAGGCCATGTGCCAGAAACAAGAATGCTGGCAGAAGTGCGACCCAGATCATCGGCGGAGCAACACGCCAGACCAGCGCTGATTGCAACTCGGTCGGCAGCATCTCCTCACGTGCCTGCTCAATCAGGGCACGGATGGCGAGACGTGGTTTGAAGGTCAATCGGAGCAACCACGACTGCGATTCTTGTTGCAAGATCGGCTCTGGTGGATCAATACCCCGTATCTCGGCCTCTTGTTCGCGTTGAGCCTGGAGTTGTGCGATGGGCAGCAGTACCTGCTGCATTACAAACTCGAAATTGCTCATCGCTGACGTGACCAGGATACCATGTGCCAGACTACCATCATATAGCAGACTATTGATACGATAACTCAATGGTAATGGGCTTTCTTGTGACTGGATGAGCAGAATCTGGCTCTTCTCCGAAAGCTCGGTCGCCTTAACCGCCGTTATGTCAGGCCAGTTGATTACCTTCCAGCGTGGATTGGGAATCAAGCCGTTTTGCACCTGGACGGCCAGGCCCTCAGGCCGAGCCTCCAGCGCTGGCAGAAGATTACGCACTACGGCTAGCACTCCCAGCATCAGCACCAGCATCAAATGTGCCGCAACCAGCAACCACATGGGTGAGGGCAGGTTGGGCAACGCCGCTACGCCCGGCCATGGCACGGCTCTGGTGGTAAAATAGGTCGCTAAATCAACATAGGCTGCTGGCGGCAACACACGGTTGAAAAAGGCAACCGGGCGCAGATCAGGCAATATCAACACCAGAAACTGGGCCCAGTAGAGCAGATAGCGCCAGATGATCAAGACGATCAGGAGAATAGCACTCCAGGTAAAAAAGGCGCGGATACGAGTTGGGTAGGTTCCGCGCACGGAGGGAGTACTATCGCCAGTCATTGACCGCGTCGCTTCCGCTGCTGCTGCGCTGGCTTCATCTGCGGTACGCTGGCTAAAAAACGATGCCGGGCTTAACAACAGGCGAAACAGCGGCGATTGCGCCGTTTCATCAAGTTGCACTGTCTGGGCATGTTCCTGTACCTGTGCTGCGTTTTGGGATTCTACCAGGATGGTTTGCACCAGTTTCTCGAAATCACTGATGCTCGAAGTCACCAGAAATCCCTGACTGGCGCGCAGATCATAAAGCAGACTGTAGAGGCGATGCCATCCCGTCAGATGTTTAGGCAGCGGTTCCACCAGCAATACGAACCGCTCACTGGACAGATCGCTTGTCACCTTCACCGTCCGGAGTTCGCCCCAGTGCAGAGGAATCCAGCTACCAGCAAACTCCACGAGCATTCCACGAGAACTGGTTCGTAGCGTGGGGAGCGCATTGCGCAGAAACAACACGATAAATAAAGAGAGCGCCACCCACAACAGTGCCGGGAGCAGATCGGCCACCGTTTGTTCACGGGGACGATCTGCCACAACATTGACCGCATCAATAATCTCAGCGAGGAAGGGTACGACTCCTACCAGAGTCTCGTCCAGACCAAAAATATCCCACAAATAGCGGAGCAATACAGCACCGAAGTATCCGAAACTCAGTAGTACTACCAATGCCGAGAGTAGTTCAATCGACCACGTTATCAGGCGTGGATAACGATGCACAGTCTCAGTCTGGGTAGGAGGCATAGCCTGATCTTTTCTATTCGTCTGGCGCTAGTCCGCTTATCTGGAGTCTTTCGATTCGTAGTTCAGCATCATCAAGCAGACGCTGACAGGCGGCAGCCAGTTGCAACCCTTCTTCATACAATTGCAACGACTCCTCAAGGGATAATTCACCCTGCTCCAGACGTGTTACCAGATCCTGAAGCTGGCTATAAAGCGTCTCATAGGTTGCAACAGGTGGTTGCTTTGTCATGGTATTGGCTTTAGGCGGGTGCTGCTTACGTGTCATAGGTTTTGTATTGCAAAATCTTTGCCATGACCTGATCAGCTTGAAACAGAATACGTACATTCTCACCGACGGCCACCTGATCACCGCGGGTGACAACCATGCCGTCGGTAAGCCGAGTAACAACAGCGTATCCCCGTTCCAAGGTTGCGCGGGGACTCAGGATATCGAGCTGGGCCTGCAACCTGCGCAGGTCTGCGCGACTCACCGTAATCGTATGGGTCATGTGATCGAATGCCCGTCGCAAGAGATCATCAACCTGCTGTCGGGCAGAGGGTAACCGGAGTAGCGGGCTATGCTGTTGCAATCTGTCCAATCCATCTGCCAGTTGCTGACGGTGATGTACCAGCATACCTGCACTGGCCATGTCCAGTTGTTGCCGCAAGCTGGTCAGCCTCTGGCGCAACTCGACCCGATCAGGCACCACCAGTTCCGCTGCGGCGGACGGGGTAGGGGCACGCACATCTGCCACATAATCCACCATTGTTGTGTCAGTTTCGTGTCCTACCCCGGTTATAATCGGTACAGGACTGGCAAAAATGGCTCGTGCCACTATTTCCTCGTTAAACGCCCACAAATCCTCAAGCGAGCCGCCCCCACGGGCAACAATGATGACATCGACCGGGGCTGCATAAACGGCCTGCAAAGCAGTCACTATACTTTGAGGTGCCGACTCCCCCTGCACCAGACACGGTGCAATCAGTACCTCCACGAGCGGGCAACGCCGACCGATAATGGTCAGGATATCGTGCAGCGCCGCCCCGTGCTCGGAAGTGACAATACCAATACGGTGCGGCAGGTCTGGCAACACTCGTTTACGGGCCGGTTCAAACAATCCTTCCGCTTGCAGTTGCGCTTTCAGGGCCTCAAACCGCGCATGCAATTGCCCAATGCCAGCCGGTTGGAGCTGATGAACATAGAGTTGCAACTTGCCACTGGGAGCATAGAACGACACGTGCCCATGCGCCAGCACGGCCTCACCATTGGTGGGCAAGGAGTCCAGGTGCATAGCCTGGTTACGCCACATCACCGCGCTCAACACTGCGTTGTTCTCTTTCACGCTAAAGTAACAGTGTCCCGAAGTAGCACGGCTAAAGTTCGAGATCTCACCTTGCACCCAGACATCACTCAACACCAGATCGGTATCAAGCACTTCCTGTAGATAAGCCGTAAGCTCGGTCACAGTAAAAACATGCATTTGCTACCATCGATGCCATCCACATCGGGATGCAATGCATTAGAGTGGTGCGATAACCATCAGTGGTTGACCATATTCCACAGGTTGTTCATTCTTTACCAGTATACGCACCACTCGTCCACCTACCTCTGTCTCAATCTCGTTCATCATCTTCATTGCCTCGACAATCGCCACAGTATCACCAGCATGCACCTCATCACCTTCATGGACAAACGGCGGATCTTTGGGCGAAGGTGCAGCATAGTAAGTGCCTACCATAGGCGATGTTACCACATGACCGTCAGGTATGTCCGATTCTGCGGGTGCCGTTTCAGAATGCGCTGCTGCGTAGGGTGGTGCAGTGGTAACTGGCGGCGGGGTATGCCCGACCGGAGGGTGAGCCGCCTGAGGCATAGCCATGCCCGGCATTGGTGGTATACTCAACGCCAGCGGAACGGTTGATAGGGCAGCCGAAGGATGGGGCGGTGATGTTGTATTCCCCCGCTTGACATGCAATTTAGACGATCCACGCTCGATCAATAGCTCGGTAATGTCGGTTTGCTCGATCAGTTCGAGCAATTCACGCACCGCCTCGATACCAAACTCGTCGGTGCGCCTATCAAGGGTTTCAGGCATTGTTTCACTCATAGCGTAACCAGTTTGCTTCCGCATTGTTCCAAAACATATTACTACTGAGCGATTGTAGCAGAATAGCGGCCTTTACGTCAAACGCGACGGTGTTACCTGCAATCGAACATTTTGACCGTTCCCCTACCAGGTACCGCCGCTCCTGCGGCGGTACCCGATCGGCGGTGCCAATTTAACCAGACATGGGCACACTTTGTTCAGGACAATCTTGACACGATCTCGATCCCATTCAACGCCATATGGTGCAAAAACAGAACATGATGTAAGTCTCCGGGGTGGGCCTTGATGCCTGATTCGCGTGCCGTGCTGACCGGTGTGTCGAAGGTGTCAACCATGTTGGCAGGAATAATCACCCGCCGCTGAAGATTGTGGGCATTGGCGTGAAGGCGCAAATACATGGCCGAACTATACACGCACAGGTCAGTACAGTCACCAATGACTATGAACGTATGAATGTGCGTATGGTCGCGCATCCATTCCCCCAGACTCGTGCCAATGTCGGCACTCAGCGAGTTCTTGGTAATCGTTGTCAACTCACTGGCAAAGGGCAATGCCCGGATCTCGTCGATAGCCTGACTCTCTGCTGTACCGGCGATGCAGTGGGGGGGGTAGGCTGCAAATTCCGGGGTATCTGGATCATGGGTATCCTGTGCCAGCACAAAAGCTCGTACACCTCGCGCATAGGATCGTGTACAGAGATCAACCACGGGTGCGATCAGCGCCCCGACCCGCTCGCTCGCCAGGGGCCCCTGCTTGCAAAAGCCGTTGATCATATCCACCACAAACAGGGCTACCTGCTGTGGTGCCGCATCTACTACCTCTGCCAGCGCTATGTCCGGCAAATGATCGTACCATTCTCCTAGATACGCCAGGAAGGGACGCGACTGATCAAGAAGATTGATTTTACTGGACATTCATTGTCTCCTTTGTATACTTATACGCCACGATCGGCGTTGCACACCGCACTCCATTGCTCAACCGGTTTCATCATCGCTCCCACGATCTTCACGCCAGCGAAACACAAACTGTTTATCCCCTCGATCACGTCGAAACCGCCACAACCGGGTGGGCCGTCCACGACCTTCACGCATCAAACTGGTTTCTTCCAGAATACCGGCCTCTTTGATCTTGCGATAGAAATTGCCTTTATCCAGTTTTTCGCCCAGGATCTGTTCATAAATGTGTTTCAACTCCAGAATGCTAAATACTTCGGGCAATAACTGAAACGCCAGCGTGGTATATTCCAGTTTGGAACGCAGCCGTGAGAGCGCATAGTTCAAAATAAGATCATGATCAAACGCCAGTCGCGCTGGTCGGGTACGTACCGGAAACCAGCGTACATCGCTGCTCTCATCACTGACACGTAATTCTTGATCATCGGCTGGCACGATCGCAATATAGGCGACACTGATCACCCGTGTGCGCGGGTCACGCTGCGGTTCGCCAAACGTATAGAGTTGCTCCAGATAGACATCATGCACGCCGGTCTCTTCTTCCAACTCACGGCGGGCCGCCTGCTCCAGCGACTCGTCCATATTGATAAAGCCGCCTGGAATGGCCCAGTAGCCTTCATAGGGCCAGCGCCGCCGCAGCACCAGCAACACATGGAGTTCGCGGTTGAGCAGCGTAAAAATAACGACATCGACGGTCACTGATGGGCGCTCATAACGTGATGCGTCGTAGGTTGCGGCGTTTTCTTCCATCCAGCGCTCCTTTATATTAGTGTTAATTACACACTAAGTATAGCGTAGAATACACATGCTGTCAAGTTACACGAGGTACGCAGTCCACCATTACCAGGTAGCGCATATGTTGATTGTAGGGAGGATGTATCCATTGGCAAGTCTGGTATCTGGTATAATGGTTAGAATGTTCCACTACTCTTGTGGTTGAGCTTGTAAGACGAGTGTCGGGCGACACACTCCTGGGAGCCGTCACAGTAAGCGCGTGCTACGACATAGCTGACCTCTGGTGGCTGAAAGCTCGTCGTGCAGCACATCACAGACAGAGGTACCGATGCGTATTGCTATTACCGGCGCAAATGGACAACTGGGACGGGCTTTACAGGCTAGCCTGGCTCCTCATCACGATCTGGTGTTGCTCAATCGGGGCACGGTTGATCTACTGCTGCCCAAAACCGTTGGGCAGATTGTGGCAACACATGCGCAACTGGTTATTCATACCGCGGCGTATACCAATGTCGATGGCTGTGCCCGTGACCCGGATCGAGCCTATCGCATCAACGGGTTGGGTACACGCTATGTAGCTCTGGCATGTCAGCACCTCGACGCGCCGCTGGTGTACATCAGCACGAACGAAGTTTTTGCGGGGAGCGCTAGCCGACCGTATATGGAATACGATCCGGTCGGGCCGATCAATGCCTATGGCTGGTCGAAGTGGGTTGGCGAGCAGGTGGTGCGAGAGCTGTTGCACCGCTTTTACATCGTGCGCGTGGCCTGGTTGTTTGGTGGTGAGCGTAACTTTGTGCGCACGGTTTTGCAACTGGCTGCTCATCCGCCTGCCGGTGGGTTGCGGATGGTGACGAATGAGATCGGCAACCCGACATATACGACCGATCTAGCCGCCGCGATTGCTGACTTGATTACACTGCCATTCTATGGCGTCTATCACCTGGTCAACAGCGGCGCATGTTCGCGCTATGAATATGCCCAGGAAATCTTGCGCCAGACCAGGCAGGAGCATATACCGCTGACACCAATTACCCTGGCTGATTTCGAGCGTGATAGTACGCCCCCGCCCTATACAGCCCTGGCGAATGTTGCTGGTGCAGCGTTGGGCGTGACACTACGGCCCTGGCAAATGGCACTGGCCGATTTTCTGGCGCAGATTCGGTGCCATTGACAGGTAACCTCTAGCAGGTACTTTCGTGCTGCTGCGCCTCTACCAGGTGTGCATCACAGCATTGAAGCGAGGAACCCGGCATGGAGAAGCATGCTATGCTCCGAATTGCTCACCGATGATACCTTGCTGATATCCACTGAGCCAGGCGCGGCCAGGCATACGACGTTTGCCAGCTGGCTGCACCGCTATTAATTCCAGCGCACCACTGCCGGTCATTATCAGCGGGCCATCCGCTACATCCACACATGTACCTGGCGGGTCATTGTCCACCCGCTGCGCATGCACCTGAGCAGCTAGAAGCTTAAGCGTCTGGCCGCGAAAGGTGGTAAACGCGCCCGGCCATGGATCATATGCCCGGATAGAACGCTCAATGATCACGGCTGGCAACGTCCAGTCGATTCGCCCATCTTCTTTCGTGAGCAATCGGGTCACTGTGGCTTGACGGTGATCTTGCTCGCGCAGTTCCAACTGGTTGGCAGCATAGCGTGGTAATACCTCCAGGAGCAACTGTGCACCCAGTTCAAACAACTGTGCTGTCAGTGGCCCTGTACGGGCATCAGCCAGGAGCGGCACGGTAGCCTGGGCTAGAATCGGCCCGCTGTCCATTCCTGGCGTCAACTTCATGATCGTTACGCCGGTCTCCGTATCGCCAGCCAGAATAGCTCCAGCTACGGGCATCGGGCCACGATATAGTGGCAACAGGGAGGGATGGATGTTGAGATAGCCGCGTGGTGGAATGGACAGGATCTCTTTGCGCAGAATTTCACCGTAGGCGGCCACTACCCCCACTTCTGGTTGCAAGGCCGATAGATGAGCCACGATTGCCGGGTCGCGCAGCGTTGGCGGTTGAATGATTGGCAACCCTAGTGCTTGTGCCGCAACCTTGACTGGCGGGGGCGTCAGAACACGGTTGCGCCCGGCTGGCCGATCGGGTTGGGTAACGACGCCGACAATCTCGTACCCAGCCTGCACCAGTGCCGTGAGAGGCGCAACCGCAACAGCGGGACTGCCTAGATAGAGAATACGCATTTTATACAATACACTCCAGTTTATTTCACAAATGTTGTCAGGCCCATTCCAGTGCGGTGGTCTGGAGAGACGTTACCTATTGAGGCACTTCTCAGGTCTCGTGGAGGCCTGCGGCCTCGCAACCCTCCACTGGCGAACGTTCCCTAGAACCGGGGAAACAGGGACATGGTTGCAGCATGCATACTCATCATAGTATAATGCACAATATGGTTTTTCGTGCATCTATACTTTAATAGCGAGAAGTGCAAAAAGCAGATCTCAGCCATAACTCCATATTATTACCAGATCAATCTCAACCCTGATAGCATATTCATGCCAGCTTTATTGTTTGATGGCCGGTTGCGCCTGGTTCATGATTATCCACAACCACACCTGATAGCAGGTGTGGCCTTGATTCGGCCCCATGTAATGGGCGTCTGTCATACTGATATTGAAATCTGCGTGGTTATATGCATTTCCAGGGAGTACTGGGGCATGAATTTGTCGGCACCGTTGTGGGTCGATGAAGTCCAGTTGATAGGGTCACGCTGTGGTCTATTTGCTCCGGCACTACGGCTGCTGGAGCGGCATTTGATCGAAACTGCTCCATTGATACATGCGTCTTTTAATCTACGTGATGGATTAGCCGCCTTCGCTGCTGCTCCGGGTCAACTGAAGGTACTGGTGCATCACCGGCATTGATCGATCCAGTTGATCCGGTCTGCAGATGTAGTCATGTGTCAGCAAGAACCGCTTGTATAGAGGCATGCTTGATAGTGGACTATAACCGTATTCTGATCGCTGACGATGATAAATCAATGTGTCAGATACTCCAGGTTCTCCTTCAGAGCCAGGGATATGAGGTGTTGCTTGCGCATGACGGCTATGAACTCCTACGTATAGCTCAGGAGTACCCCCTTGATCTGATACTGGTGGATTTGATGATGCCGGCGATGGATGGGTATGAAGCTATTCGTCAGATTCGTAATGATACCCGGACATCGTATCTGCCGATATTGATCCTGACGGCTCGATCAAATCCGGATGAAGTGGTGACGGGTTTTGAGAGTGGTGCCGATGATTATATTATCAAGCCGTTTGATATCGATGAACTGCTGGCACGGATCAAACGTCATCTCTGGCGAGCTGCACAACGGCCAGTATATAGCCCGCTAACCGGCCTGGCGGGAAATGTGCTGTTGACCGAAGAGTTGAAGTATCGGATCAAAAGCAATGAACCGTTTGCGCTCTTGTACATTGATCTTGATAATTTCAAAGCCTTTAACGATGTCTATGGTTTTGCGCGTGGGGATCGCATGATTCGCCTGCTGGCCGATGTGTTGCTCACAGGGGTTTCGCGCTATCAACACAAGCAGGATTTTATCGGGCACATTGGTGGTGATGACTTCGCCATTATTACGACACCCGATATTCTGCATCCGTTGTGTACAACGTTGATTGAGCAGTTCGATGCCTGCGTCCACAAACTCTACGATCCGGAAGACATTCAACGGGGCTACTTGCAAAGCGTTGATCGCCAGGGGGTGTTGCGTCAGTTCCCAATCACCTCAATCTCGATCGGGGTAGTAACGAACTGTCACCGCTCCTTCACAGATTACGAAGAAGTCAGCCGCATTGCAACTGAGATGAAACAGTATGCAAAAACCAGGCCCGGCAGTGTGTATGAAGTCGATCAGCGTAGTGCCTTTCGGCTCGAGTCTACGAGAACCTTTTCCGATTCTGTGGTACCAACGGTCTTTTTGATTTGTGGCGATGTCACCCTGACCTATCGCTTGCAAGTCTTACTCCAGCAGCAAAGCTATCGTATCGTGCTGGCTCCGGATGTCGCATCGGCCTATCTACAGTTACAGAACGCTCCACAGTGTCCCGATCTGCTGGTGATTGATGTGCGGCTGGGGCCGATGGTACACGAATTATGTGCTACACTACGCCGAGACGTACCAGCGTTGCCGGTGCTGCTGCTGATGCCGTTATCTGAGACACCAGTTTTGGATAGGGAACATGGGCTGCAGAATTATCTCTGGCAGCCTTTTAGCGATCAGGAATTTCTTACCAACGTGCAAGCGCTCTTGTCGCACGTTATGTTCTAGCTCCCCATACCCGCAGAGTTCTTATTTTCATGGTAAGGATAAAGGTGCATGGAACTGCGAATACAAATCTCCAGAATTATTGCAAAACTTAAACGTAGTCGCTATCGTAATCACACCCGAACGGTGAACTCGTCTATGGCAGATGCGACCGATACAGGGATGATCGAGGCGCATGTTGAGCAACAGGATGGCAAAGCTGTGGCCCATCCGGTTGATCCGCGCCATCAAGGTACTAGCCTGTTTGTGCGACGCTTACGCCCTGCTCACCAGCGCTTATTGGCGCTGATCGTGGCGATTCCGCTTGTGATTGCGGGCTGGCTGTTGATCGACAATATTCGCACTGCGCGGGCAGCGTCACAATTTGTGGTGCTGGTTGCTCCATTCACCGATGCGGGTGATATGCAGACTGGCCGTAAAGTTGCCACGCAGTTAACAGCGCTGCTCCAGGAGTACACCGCTGATCATCCACACATGGTGATCCGGTCGATTCGGACAACTCCGACAGATGAAACAATGGCCCTTCAGATGGCAACCCGTCAGGGTGCCGATCTGTTGATCTGGGGCAGCGTGTCTGCTGGTGGACTGCCCGATGCGCCTACGTTGCAACCCCGCCTGACCTATGCCCCGGTGGGCAGCTATGGCCCGCATGTGTGGGCTGGCTATACCGGACGCTTCCGTATGCCTCACACGTATACCCTGGCAAACGAGGGAACCTTGCTTAATGGCCAGGCGGTCTTACCGCGCTTGCTGGTCGCGCTGGCCGATTATAGTCAAGGAAACGCCGATCAAGCCTATACCGCTCTGTCGCGTCTCCTCGATGATTATCCCCTGGAACTCAACCCGACTTTTCCGGATGTCATTCGTGGCAATATCCTGTGGGCACGTGGAGCCTACGATCAGGCCGTGGCGGCCTATCGTCGGGCGCTGGAGCAACCGACCGGTGTGGTTGCCGCCGAACGGGCGCTGTTGTACAACAACCTGGGTGCAATTTTGCTAGATGCTGATAACGAACTGGCCGCCAGTGTGTTATATGAAGCCAGTCGCCAGATCCAGCAAACCAGTCCAGAGAATGACCTGGGTGAACTGCGGTTCAACCTGGGCTTGCTGGCACAACAGCATAATCAGCCGAACCAGGCCATCGAGTCTTTTGAACCGGCACGTAGCCTGCTACCAGCAAATACACCGTTGCTGGTAGCGTTGAGCCAGGCTTACCGTGAAGCCGGGCGCCTTGAGGAGGCGCAGACCACCCTGGCTCAGGCTGAAAGGCAAATTCGGCGTGACCTGCGTAGTGTTCCTGTTAATCAACGCTCGCTTTTGAGTCAGTTTCTGCGTGCAGCCTACCAGGAGCAACGTGCGTTGTTACATATAGCGCGCCAGATCAATGCGTACGGTCCGCTTACCTGGGAGTTGGAGAGTATTTCCCCCCAACCACCCGCCGCCTTGAACGCAGCCCAGGATTATATGCAAAACGCAGTGGCCCTCAGTACGGATACGCTGGCAGATTGGCGGAGCCGCGCCGCCGCGACGACCGCCGCCGGCAACGGCTTGGGCCTGGTGGCAAATGGACAGGCGGAGCGCATCGAGCAATATCTGACCCGCCAGCAATTTTATCAGGCACTGCTCATCCTTGAAGAAGGCCGCACCCGCCAGAACGGATCGCACAACCTGTTTAGCGGCATCCACGCCGCATTATTTGGCTCAAGAACGCGCTTTGAAGAGGGACAGGCGTTATTGCAATCATTGTATGCCAGCAAACCCAACAATGTACCCGTTTTACTGGCCTATGCCCGCTCGCTACGTCTGGCAAACAATTATGATGAGGCCCAGGTGGCCCAGATCTATGATACGGTGATCGAGCGCACTCCGCAGCGCCCAGAAGGCTACTATGGTCGCGGCTGGCTGGAATTGGATCGACGGGCGGACAGCCTGGAAGGACGAACGATAGCACGGCAATGGATGGAACAGGCATTGGAACGTGACCCAACCTTCTTTCCGGCCCGCTTCAAACTGGTCGATATTGCCAAGCTTGACGGTGATCTGGAACAGGTGCTGGCACAACTGCGGATTCTGGCCGAGCAACGTCCTGATGACGCGCTGGTACATTTCCACATAGCCGAAACATTGTTGCAGCAGGACGATCTATCGGCAGCTCAAACTACCTATACCTATGCACTGAAGCTCAAGGATGATTTTCCCGAAGCCTGGTTTGGCCTGGCTCGTACCCAATATCTATTGGATCAGCATGACCCGGAAGCGTTGCGCAGTATTGATCGCGCTATTGCCCTCCGCCCGCAATATGCCGAAGCTATGCTGTTTAAGGGACAGATGCTGCAAGCGATGGGGCACCACGATGCCGCGGATGCCCAGTTTCAAAGTGCGATAGATGCTGGCCTGCGGGATTTTCAGGTACTCTATACGATTGGCGAGCAGTTGTTAGAACACGATAAGGCTCCCCAGGCAGTCGTTGCCTTCAAAACCGCGCTTGAAGAACAACCAGGCAATCCCTGGTTACATCATGGTCTGGGGCGGGCGTTTCTGGCGCTTAACAACCTGGATCGGGCCCGAACAGAACTGCAGACAGCGCTGAATGCGATCAATGAGAGTGATCCGGAGCTACACCAGTTGCGGGCCTCGGTATTGATTGACCTGGGGCATGTGGAGTGGCGCACCCCTTATGTCGATCCGCTCCAGCGCAACAATGCCCTGGAGCGAGCATTTGCCTACTATCAGCAGGCCTTGAGCCTGGATGCAACACGCGTTGATGCGGTGATCGGGTTGGGCGAGATCGCTGCCAGTCGTGGGAATTGGAACGTGGCCCTGACCCACTTTGAACATGCCCGCAATCTTTCTGTGAATGACGATAATCCGCTGGTTCACTTCTGGATCGCAGAAGCGCTGCTGCGTCAACCCGAATTCGATCCCATACATAGCGCCGATACCTATCGCCAGTTTATGGAACGGGCTATTGCCGAGTATCAGCAAGCATTGGCATTACGCCCCGAATTTCCACCAGCGTTGCTGGGCCAGGCGCATGCGCAACTCGCTCTGGGGCAACGCGCTGCTGCTGCCAGGAGCATTGAAACAGCGCTACGCATCCAGCCCCAGTATGCCGAAGCGCTGTTGTTCAAAGGCAAGCTCGAGCAAGAAGCGGGCAATGAGAATGCAGCTCTGGCAGCGTATAATGCAGCGATTGATGCCAACAACACCATTGCTGAGACATTCTATCGCCGGGCGGTGCTATTGATGCAGCGCCTGGAGTATGAGGCGGCAGCTCAGGATCTGCAACGTGCTATAGCGTTGCAGCCCAATTTTTCCGAGGCTTTTTACTGGTTGGGGCATACCTATATGGCTCAGAACCAGATGGAACGTGCGCGTGATGCCTTTCGATCCGCTGTGCAGTCGCGGGCTGGCGATTATACCGCTGCCCGATTCTATCAAGGTCTGGCCGAAGAACATCTTAATCTCTATGATGAGGCCGTAGCTTCCTTTGAGGCGGTGATCCAGGCCAATGACGCAGGCGAATTTAGCATGCAAGCCCGTACAGAGTTGGAACGTATTCGCTTGAGCATTGCCCGTTCACAAATTCGCGGGTTGTATTAGTGCGGTGAGCAGGGATGATCGCACGGGGCAAAGCCTCGCATGTCCCTCTTTTCACACAGTTTCTTAGCATACTATAGTACCCCGATACCACTGGTAGATCGGCGTCCCGGCTTTTGTCTGGACAGAGCGAGGCCCAGGGGAAAGCCGGAATCCTGGTTTTTCACAATTGATTGAGGATTACTTTATGGATATAACAGGTCTTCTGCCTGAATTTGTGCTGATCCCGGCCAGATCATTTCTGATGGGCACGCCAGAGAGTGAGCTAAGTACCCTGGCGAGACGTTATGGCGGCACACGCGAAAGTTACCGTGAGGAGTCGCCCCAGCACACCGTAACGCTACCTGCCTTTGCTATGGCTCGCGTTCCTGTGACCAATGCTCTCTATGGCGCTTTTGTCGCTGCAACAGGTGCCCGGCCACCCCTCCACTGGCATGGCCCCATTCCACCCGGGGCATTACGCGATCATCCTGTGGTTAACGTAGATTGGCATGCTGCCCAGGCCTGTTGTAGCTGGCTCACCGATAGGCTGACCGCAATCGGGTATCGTCCCCTTCCCGCATATCTCGCAAACAGGCCAATGGTCTTGCGCTTGCCATCAGAGGCAGAATGGGAACACGCTGCCCGTGGTACGGATGGACGCACCTTTCCCTGGGGGAATACCTTTGACCTGCAATGTGCAAATACGCGTGAAACTGGACAGAAGACCGTGCCGGTTGCCAGCTATCCAGCGGGTGCCAGTCCTTATGGTATTCTGGATATGGCCGGGAATGTGTGGGAATGGACAGCCAGCCTCGATGCCCTCTATCCATATCACGCTGATGATGGCCGTGAACAACCTGAAGCTCCAGGACGGCGTATTTTGCGTGGTGGCTGCTATGCCAATCCGCAGGGATTTGCGCGGTGTGCCTGCCGCTTTCGTTTACTGCCCACCGTTTGTAATGAATTTATGGGGTTTCGTCTCGCATGCTAGATACGGTATAATAGAGCACACTTCCGAACCAGGGACATGGAACCATAAGCCAGTGTCTGGTCATTCATACGAGGTACACGGTGCGATGCTCAGATAGCCTTTTCGCTTGCGACAGAGCAATACTTTTGCCGTTCTTTCAGATCCTCGCCTGTGGCGAGAATCCAGAAAAAGAGCGTCTCTTTAACGTTGCCGACGATGAAAAAAACGGTTTGTGGGGGTGACTGTGTACTGTGGGTAATGACGGAGTAGACATAGCTGTGTTCAGCGTGTCCCCGTTCAGGTGGTACCTCCGCTGGAGAAGCACAGGGCTGCAGGCCCCGCAAAACCTTGAATTGAAGTTCCAGAAGGGGGGAACACCCTTCCACACCACCCCACCTCAATGGGTACATCGGCGTTGTTGGGTTCACGATGGGAAACCGCTAATCAGATTGCCCAGCTCAGGAGGGTGCTATGGATGTAAAATATACTCGCTGGTTGCGTTCGTATGTCGGTCATCAACGGATCCTACAACTCCGTGCCTGTGGTTTTATTCGTGACGATCAGGGAAACGTGCTGCTCTGTCGTCGTGCCGATGTGATGTTGTGGGATGTTCCAGGCGGCACGATTGAAATTGATGAGACTCCTTCGCAAGGGTTGATCCGTGAGGTTCAGGAGGAAACCGGGTTAACAGTTGCCGCGGAACGGTTGATCGGCGTGTATGGCGGCCATGCTTTTGCGTGGAGCTATCCAAATGGCGATCAGGTGCAAATTTTTGCTGTCTTTATGGCCGGGCGCATTCTGAGTGGCACGCTTGAGTCTCGCTGTGTAGAGAATGTGCAGGTAGCATTCTTTGCCCCAGACAATCTTCCGCCACTGCTGTCCCGCACTGCGCATATGCTCGAACATGCGTTTGCCGATCGTACGGAGGCCTTTTTTAACTAGCTCCGCCAGGGGGTTGCGTTGGTTTCAGGGCTATATATCGGACGTTCTTGGCGTGCCAGCACATATTCCATCGGCGCTACCTGCCGAATGTAGCCCTTCAGCTCGAGCATTGCCAGCGTTGCAGCGACGACCGCTGCCGGCATGTTACTGGTGCGACTCAATTGATCGGCATGTTGCGGCTCGGCCGATATGAGCGTGAGTAATGCCGCTTCCGTTGGATCTTCAGGCAGGGCCGCCGCAATCGCTTGTTGGTCACCGGCACCAGTCAGGTTGAGCGCATCGAGAATATCCTGACCACATGTGACCAGCCCTGCTCCAGTGCGGATCAGGCGATTGGTGCCAACGCTCTTGCTGCTCAAGATCGAGCCTGGTACAGCAAAAACATCTCGTCCCTGCTCTAGCGCGAAATTGACCGTAATCAAGGCACCGCTTTTTTTCCCGGCCTCCACCACCAGTGTGCCCAGCGTCAATCCGCTGATAATGCGATTACGAGGTGGAAAGTTGGCTGGTGCTGGCGGAGTTTGCAGCGGGTATTCGCTCACCAGTGCTCCTTGCTCCAGGATGTATGGTATTAACCGTTGATTACGTTCAGGATAAGGTATATCAATGCCGCAGCCAAGCACGGCAATTGTGCGGCCACCCGCTTCCAGCGCGGTGCTATGTGCAACAGCATCAATGCCCAGCGCGAATCCGCTCACGATAGTCACGCTATTGCGAGCAAGGTCAGTCACAATACGTCGCGTTGCCTCTTTCCCATACAAGGATGGATCGCGGGTGCCAACCACAGCGACCGACCACTCGTCGGCACTGATCATGGCTCCGCGCACGTAGAGTAGCGGTGGTGGAGCCGGAATCTGGGCCAGGAGCGAGGGATACGTCGCATCCTCAATTGTCACAAGTTGCACACCGGCTGTGACGGTACGTTCAAATTCTGCTTCCAGATCCAGGGTGCGCTGCGCCTCACGTAAGGCGGCACTCACTTTACTATCAATACCAGCCGCAAGCATGTCCAGGTCATCAGCATGCCAGGCAGCCTCAACCGAACCGCAACGGTTAATCAACTGTGCCAGGCGCATCGGGCCAATACCCGGCACCAGGTTGAAGCCCAGATAGTAGTGGGTGGGAGTGAATGATATCATGCTGCACCTCTGAAAGGCATGGTACGCTCTTCTATTATAGCGTATATTAGCCCGAACTTACACGCAGACGATCTATGTGCTACCGTGTAAGTTTATTAACAGGAGTGACACGGTGTCTAGGGGTTCTCTGTTCTCAGTCGTGTCTGCCGTCCATGAATACGACCGGTCATAGACATAGAAAGCCGATCCATGTCGCCAACGCAGTGCAAACCGTCGCCGGTCTATCGTGCCATCCTGTTTGACCTGGATGGCACACTGACTGACCCGGCTGAGGGTATCACCCGTAGCATCCAGTATGCCCTGGAGCGTCTGGGCTATCCGGTCCCGCCAGTGTCTAATCTTTACTCCTGGATCGGCCCATCGCTGCGCGAGTCCTTTGCGCACTATCTACACACGGACGACCCCCAGAAGGTAGAGCAGGCGATTATGTTGTACCGCGAGCGGTTTGCCAGGGTGGGTCTATTCGAAAATATGGTCTATCCTGGTATTCCGGCGTTACTGGCCAATCTATGGAATGCAGGCTGTCGTCTCTTGCTGGCAACTTCCAAGCCGCAGGTCTATGCCAGGCGCATCCTGGAATACTTTGATCTGGCAATCTATTTTGCTGGGATTGGTGGCGCGACCCTTGATGGCCGCCTACACACGAAAGCGGACGTCATCGCCACATTGCTGCCACAGCTCAGGGCCGACGAGCGGTCAGCGATAGTGATGATTGGCGATCGAGAACAGGACATTATCGGGGCGCGCATGCACGGCATACCGGCCATTGCTGTCAGCTATGGCTACGGAAGCATGGCGGAGTTAACCGCCTGCACGCCGGACTGTGTGGTTGGCAGTGTGGCTGAACTGTGGGCTGTCCTTGTGCGTGGTACATCGGGCGATCATTATTGGTATGATACGTAATGTAGTGTGTAACGGTTCAGCCAGAAAGAAGAAGGAATGTCTATACCGACGATTGATCAATACCCAACCCGCTACCGCTTTCATTATTGCCCGCTTGACGGTACACCGCTGGAACGCAAGGTTATTCATGGCATGGAGCGACAGTACTGTCCTGCCTGTGGCTGGATTCATTATCCCAATCCGAACATCGCCGCCACAGTGGTCATCGAGTACCAGGGCGGCATTGTCTTACTCAAGCGCAATATTGAGCCGGATCGGGGCACATGGCATCTGCCGATTGGTCATGCGGAGTTTGGCGAAGACCCGGCCGACGCGGCCCTGCGAGAGGTCTATGAAGAGACGGGCCTGATCCTGGCTGATCTCCAATTTCTGGCCTATGAGCATAGTCCCTCCTACGGCGATGCCCGTCTGTTTTATCTTGTCTTCTGCTTTACCGGGCGCGCTATTGGCGGCACTCTGGTAACAGATTGTGCCGAAAACAGTGAGGCTCAGGTATTGCCGCTGGATGATATACCACCACTGAAATGGAGTAGTCAACGCACCGCACTGGCTGCTTACCGCCAGTTGTTACACAAACGCGAGCGGTGATCTTCTGGCTGAGACCGTTCCCATTATGAACCACCCTTGTAAGATAGTGAGCGCCAGCCGGCCAACTTTTATCAGGATCAGTACCATCAGGCTATTGTTCTGTTCAATGCCACGATTTATAATCAGCATGTGCTTATCTGGTTGTGTTCAGGCGCACAGGGAGTGAGAGTTATGAGACGACAAGATACAGGCCAATCTATTGTGGAGATGGCATTTGTGATGCCACTGCTGGTTGTTCTTGTGTTTGGCATTATTGACCTCGGCTGGTACATTTTTGGCTATGCAACCGTGTATCAGGCGGCACGCAATGGTGCCGAAACAGCTTCAAAGTTGCCGCCTTTCGCCGAGTGGATTGAAGCCAGGGGGATGGATAGTTCTGATCCTTGTATGAATACCATCAGAACCCAGGTGCAATCACAGGCACTTATTTTTTTTGATGATATCTGGGAACACACCACCGTCTCTTATCCGAATGGTGCAGCGTCGCGCAATCTCTTTGATCGCGGGCCAATCCAGGTAAGTATCAAGTATACGATCGAACCACTGACGCCGCTATGGGGATTTATTCCTTTTGGTAATGATGGTAAATTAACGGTCAGTGTGACGACACGCCGCTCGCTGCAAGGCCTTGGTAATCGGCCTGGTAGTCAGGGCGAAGTGACCGAGGATGATGCTATTCCCAATGGGATCGCCTGTATCCTGCCAGACAAGTAAGAAAAGCGAGGATGATCATGCGTAATCATAACCGAACAAAAGGCCAGGCACTCGTGGAATTTGCCCTGGCTTCAACGCTCATCTTTTTTCTGTTGGCGGCTGCAGTCGATCTAGGGTTAATGTTTTTTACGATGCAAGGCTTGCGGAATGCTGCACAGGAGGGGGCGTTCTTTGGCAGCTTCCCGGTGGTATATGGTGATGTTCCTGATAGGATCTGGATTAACGAGAAAGAGATTAGAGCGCGTGTGCGAAATGAGTCGGGATCCAGCGGGATAGGGATTTATAACCTGACCACGTTATCCGATGATCAGATTAAGATCGAGCTGCTGAAAGATGACGATTTTGATGGGCGCGTATCGGGCGGCGATCCACCATGTACTGAACAAGATATGTATACGGCCAGGCACTGTTATATTCGAGTACAAGTCAGCTACGATTACAATATGTTTTTCCCGTTAGCCCCGGTGTTTGGTAATACCGTTACACTGCGTGCTGATTCTATTCTGAAAATTCGTAGTGATATGCTGATATTTCGTCAGTAGATTTATTAATAACATTATATTGTTTTCTCTCGCTGGTAAGTACCTACTCTGGCTACGATCATACCCTCGGTTGATCAGTACCCGTTCCGGTGAGGTGGACAAGAGTCTTTCCCAACCTGGCGTTTCTATGGGAGGCATGGGACGTACCCTGCACTGGCGAAGGTTCCCTGGAACGGGTATGTTGAGCATATGCAGCATTGAGTCGCTCACAGTTGTATTGCGCACATATAATCATCGGTCATAATAAACGGAGGAGGAATAGAATGAAAGATCGTAAGCAGCAAAAGCCCACTCTGATGCGGCGACGTACTCGTGGTCAGAGTATCCCGCTTATTGCGCTTCTTATTGTGGTTTTGTTTGCAATGGTCGGGCTGGCGGTCGATGTTGGCAATACCTATGCGGAACAACGCAAAGCGGTCAATGCTACCAATGCTGCCGCTATTGCGGGTATGGAGCGCTATATTGAGAGCAGCAGCGGCACCGTCCGTGATGCAGACATCAAACAGGCGGTTGAAGCGGCGCTGCGTGCAAATGGTATTAATCTGGATAGCGACAAGCTTCGGTATCGTGCATACTACTTACAAACTAATGGCGATCCTGTCAGTGGTTGCTCTGAGGTTGGTACATGTGGTGCCAATGCACCATTGAATGTAGGATATATTCAGGTAGAACTATCAGGTACGGTTGATACATTCTTTGCGCGTGTAGTCAATCAAGATACGTTGCCGGTCAGTACTGATGCTTTTGCTATGCGTTGTCCATATGGTAGCGGTGTGTATCCGATTGCTGTCAACCAGAATACGCTTCACAGTGATCTTTCTTTTCGTGATCCTAATCCCAGTGGATTACCCTACGATGATGAAGGGAATCTCATCTTTGGGTATCTGAAGCAGGGCGAGTTGCGAGGGTTGACATGGCGTCGGTTGTTTCTCCGCAACAGTGCGAACCGGAGTGACTTTGGTTGGGTGCGCTGGCTACCCGAGGGTGGTTCCGAAGAAAATCTCGTCACGATGTTGAGCGGTGATGGCAGCCTGGCACGAGGGTTTCAAGAAGTAACCTTTACCTCTGGTGGAGCGTCGCGCCGCCCGGTTGGCTGGCAAGAGCCGGCTGGCTATCCCGAAAAGCCGCAACAGCTCAGTGTCGGCGATGTCATTTATGGCAATGATCCGTTTGCGGGCAATAGTCGCGTTCAGAGCTTGCTCGATGGTCACAAGATCGATAAGAATAGCCCTACCCGCGGGACGGTGATGATCTTGCCCATCTTTGATAAGGCTACCATCTCCACTGACCGTGACGCCGGGTATCTGATCAGTGGGTTTGGCAATTTTATGGTGGCTGGTTATGGTCGTAATGGACTGGGTGATGATTATATTGACCTGATTGCGCTGGGGAATGTCGATCACTCCTCCGCCTGTCTGACAGCTCCGGTACAAACGGGGGTGATTGGTTTACAGGGTGATATTTCGTTCTTGCCACAGTGGCGAACGTCATCTCGAGATTACACCCCAATCCGGTTTGTAGTAGTTATGGACGTGTCTGGCTCTATGAACTGGAATTTTGATGGTACTGGTAGTGGTGGGAGACAGTGCGGGTATACCGACAAAGACAATGTTAATCAGGCTTTCTGTAATAGTGCTGAGTCGGCCTATGAAACGAAAGAAGAGCGGCGTATTTACGTAACACGTAAGTCACTGGAATACCTGATCAGTCTGCTGTATATTGAAGGCAATGATTCCGTCGATCCCAATCAGGTAGGCCGACCGTATGACCAGATGGCTATCCTGACATATAATGATGAATTCATCAATGGTGGAACTGCTTTTCAAAGACGAGATTTTCCCACTGTTTCAATGACAGAGTTCTCGAGTGATAAAGAAACGCTGATCAAGTATGCCCGTGAATCAGGAGCTTTTCGTAACTGGCAAAACTACCTTACAAGAGGTGGTACGAATACCGCTGCCGGCTTGTATGAAGCCAATCGGCTCTTGTCTGGCAATAACCGGGTGACCCATAACGGACGTACATATGACTATAAGACTGTGATCATTCTGATCACTGATGGTGTCGCCAACGTGTTGTTTGATCCTGACCATCCTACTCGCGCCGGATTTAATAACAACATGCACGATTTCTTTCCGACAGGATCTGAATGTCGTTGTCACGCGCTTCCGCCAGCCTATCAGGCACCGGCTGGTTGTGAGCGGGCGTTGAACATTGACGAGAAAGCAGATTGTCATATCAACAGCAAAGTGGGGGTATCACCGCCTGCTGGCAGAGTCCATGCAGATGGCAAAGTTACATCGAATCGCCTGAGCCCTTTGACCGGTACCAGGGTATTTAATCGGCCCATTACAGAAATGATCGAACAGGCCAGCCTGATCAAGGGGAACGGGCATGAGATATTTGTAGTGGCAATATCTCAATTTGAATCACTCGGTTTAAGCAATGTAGCATCAGGATCGCAGAACTATATATCCGTCAGGCACGCGGATCAACTCGATGGGGCGTTCAAGGATATCTTTGATCGATCCTTTTCAAACATGTGTATTCCTAATAGTATGCATGGTATGCAAGACAGGATACCCCCCGGTGGTGTATTCCACGGTGGAAGAGTCTATCTCGACCCGGTTCCTTCAGAGAAATATAGGAATGGAACGGCCATTCAGCACGATACGATAACAGGCAAACTTTCTTATCGGTTTGATGACATTCCGCCCGGCCAGTATGCTGTCACCGCAGAGTTGTATTATACGCATCCAGATGATGAAGATACAACTCCGCGTAAGTATGTGATCCATGATGCGCTTAACGTCACCCTCAAGGAAACAAAGAACTTTGGGTATCAGGAACAGGATATTCAAATGGATCTGGCAGATCCCCTATGTCCTGAACTATAAGACTCGGTGGTCAGGGGTCAGGGCCGATCAGGTTCTGTCCCGACTACACATTACTGCATGATATAGCAGTCCTGAGGAAGTCGTGTGCAACCGGAGTCCCGGCTTTCGCCTGGACAGAAGCCAGAACCCAGGATAAAGCCGGGACTCTGATGTACAATGGAGAATGGGCTTGCTATATGTGGCGGAGTGTACCCGTAAACTGACAGGCAGCAGTTGTCAAAATGACAACGCATGATACGTCAACCTGCGGGCAAGCCACATTTGCCAACCTTTAACCTCATATCACGCTCACAAACCGTTGGGTCTGTTAGTATGTGCTGCATGACAGTGGTGCCTCTACAGCAAGAGCTATACCATAATGGGTGAGTAGCGTGTGGTCACTACCTGGCATAGCAACTCCCACAGGGCGAGTTGTGATACACACGATTCTTAAAAGAGATGTACCTCCCAGCAGTTCTGGCTTCTTTCGACTTCCATCCTTAACAGGTGCAGGTTCGTTATAATGAAGCCGAACCGGGTATAACACGGAGCTTTCCGATGGTAAAACAAACTTTTATACGACAGTGTGGTACAGTGGTTGCGCTGTTTAGCATCTGGGTACTTATGATCGGCTTGCTGCCTACAGTACCGGTCATCGCCAACCAGCCCGTGAGTCAACCTCTGGATACAACGATGGAGAACTTTGCGGGTGGTATTTTTGAACGGACTACCATCAGTGCTACTGGTGATGGTGCCGTGGAATTAATGCGTGCTGGCAGGTTGCGGCGCTGGCAGGATGCTCCTTTCACTCTGCCTGAGAGTCTGGCAGAACAAGGTGTGGTAGCGCTGGGCGAGCGGCTGTATGTGATTGGCGGTAGTACTGACCCTGGTGCCGAAACAGGAGGTGGTTCAAGCAAAGTCTATTGGACAGAGATCGATCCAGCCCAGGGCCGTCCCAAAGATGCTGACCAACCCTGGAAGACGGTCGAACTGCCGACGGTTAAAACCAGTGATCGGTGTGAAACACCGGTGGCCGCACTCTCCCGTGCCGCAGTAGCGGCGGTGAAGGACGGGGGGCCACGTGGAACGAGTAATACCGGCACGCTGTATGTCATTGGCGGTCGAGTGGCACCTGCTCCCTGCCCGATCCCTACTCTCTCTAGCAACGTGGTACACATTGGGCGCGTTAACGCCGAGGGTGCCATTAGCTGGTCAGAAGGTTCAGAATTACCGAATGGCCTGGAATCGGCAACCGCGACCAGTATTACCATTAATAATCGGACATTCATTTATGTCTTCGGTGGCCTGGAATACCGCATTAGTCCGATTACTGGTGGGCTACAGATTATCGAGTCGCGTACCGTGTATTATGCCGAGGTGAATAAGGCTGATGGTAGTCTGGGCAGTTGGAACATCGGGCCAGATATCCCCCTGGTCGGTGATGTGCCTGGCCTGTGGAATGCCACGGCAGTGCCGGTGGTGGCCCAGAATGGTAACAGTGCGATCTATCTGATGGGTGGTCAGACCCGGTTGAGTACACAGAGCGGCCAGGGAGCGGAATATAATCCCCGTGTCTTTCGGGCGATGATCAGCAATGATGGCACTCTTACCTGGGATACAGAGCCAGGACGCCTACAAAACGGTGGTAGTTCACCTGTGTCGTTCGGTCCTCGCATCGGTTTGTCGGGGGTTGTGCATGCGGGTAAGTTGTATCTCATCGGCGGTGCGGCGAGTGAGACAGCAAATGGCGAGAGTGCTGTCTTCACGGCGATTATCAACGATGACCTGACATTGCAGAATTTTGGAACAGATACGCTTCCGCAGTTTTTTGTCGAGAGTAGCAACATCTTGCCTTTCTGGCGTACATTTCACGCCAGTACCTTCGTGCCCGCCATACCAACTCCAGAAGACCCCGCAGCTGTCTATATCTTCACCATTGCTGGCACCGGCCCGAATCCTGCTGGTACCGTTAGTGTGCGCAATACCATGTTCAGGGGGCGTGTGGGCGGTAAGGGTGATACCCAGGAGGAAGGGAATGTCGTTGAGCAGGGGTGGTATTATTCGCGGTTTCATACCACGCGTCTGTCCGATGCGCGCATTAAGCAGTTTATCTGGAACACAGAGCAGACCGATGATCAGGATATCCGGCTAGAATACCGTGTTACCAAAAATATCTGTAGCGCCGACAATCCTTTTGGTAATGCAGAGTGGAAAGCACTGGATGGGGTACCCGATAATGCCGGGAAGTTCTCAAAAACTGGTCTCAATAATCATGTATTTGAAGATCGCGGTGAAGATGAACCGGAGGCCAACTGTGTCCAGTATCGTGCATTTTTGCAACGTGGTGCAGACACAGGCACCTCACCCGCGCTGCTTGATGTGGGGATCGACGTGATTGCCAGTGGTAGTCCCGATCTGAAGGTACATACCTTGCAGGTTCTGCGGGGCGAGAACGAACGAACGTTTACCGGGCTAAATATTGCGATTATTAACCAGAACGATGTCGAGAACACCACCGAGTTGCCGCCTGGCTCGTTCTATGTTGACCTGTGTGTGTTACAACCTGGTGAAACAACCACTCCGCCGCAATTGAGTGTGTTTCCGCTGAATCTTGATCCACCCCTGCCATGTGTTAGATCCTATGCTATGGTTAACAGCAGCCAGGTGGGCATTGATAGACCCTATCAGATCAATCGGCGCTGGTATGATCCACATAACAATAATGCCGAACTGTCTTCGATGCAAGAAATGGAACGCTTCTTCGACAAAGTCGGCGTGTATAGGGTGTATGTCGCCGTAGACTCGCTCAACAACATTCCCGAGACATCACCTGGGGGCGAAGAGAACAACGTCAGCGATCGATTAGAAGTTGTTATTTATCCGGCTGATGATCCAGTATGGAATCCGACGATGACTCCGCCGCCAGATGTGACTCCCGATGTTGATATTCCACCGGCAATTGCTACTCCAACGCCCACTTTGACTACTGTTCCAACCGTGACCCCTACTCCAACTCCAGAGGCAGGGCCACCCACCGTGTATTTGCCGATTATCAGACGTTAACACGGGTATGGCAGGGCGATGACATGGCGTACACAGCAGGGAAACGGGCAGACCGTATCTCCCTGCTGCGTGCTGTCGTGCTTTGTTCAAGAAGTATATCATTAGAGCTAGAAATACCAGCAGTATGGGTTGTAGCACGGTGTAGAGGGCTTATGAACAGGAACGTAGAGCAGCCTATCCCAATTGACAATGCCTTCAGGCGTGCTCTATTGTCATTGACGCAGCGAACGTAGTATTACAACGAGACTTCACCACAGCCGGAGCGCGGGGGCTACAGGCCTCTGCGCATGGTTCCTTTGTAGTGTGGCGGGTTGAAGCCGCACCACGCCTTCCTACCCAGGGGATGTCTCGTTGCAGTAATAGAGCGATGATTGGCTTTGATTAGGATACGGTCTTGAGACGAACCTGCTATGCTCCGGCACGTTATCACCATACATTGCGCTAAATATGATCCATTGGTAACAGGCGTGTGCTATAATATGGCACATAATATGGCTGGTGGCCCGTTGGGTTCGCATTGATAAGGAAAGAAGCCTCATTATGAGACGTGGTGGCATGGTTATACTTTTCATTGGTGTCATTGTGGCGCTGATTGTTGCAGGCTTCCTGATCTTTTTTTTCCAGATGAATAATTTTGGCGGTGGAGAAATCACTCCGGTTCCTACGGAAGATCCGGGCATTGTGGTGGTGGTGGCACGGGTTGATATTCCTGCCAATACCCTGATTGATGATCGGGATACATTACTGGACGAGCGGACTATTCCAACCAACAATTTTTCTCCTCAATATCTGACCAATATGGCAGATGTCGAGGGACGACTGGCAGTAAACGTTATTCGGGCAGGCGATCCTATTCGTCGCTCTGATCTAACCACTCCCGGTCTGTCTCAGCAGATCCCAACCGCCGAGCCAGATCGGCCGCGAACCAAAGCCTATTCGCTCCTGGTCAACAGTCTGTCGGGCGTAGCCGATCAGATTCGCCCCAACGATTTTGTCGATGTGGTTGCGACCTTCTCTATTCCACGCCGGCTTACGTATCCGACAGGAAGGGATGACCAGGGCCAGATAGTATATGAACACTTCACTGAGATCTTCCAGTCTACTAAAACCATCGTCCAACAGGTGCAGGTTATGCGCATCCTTCGTCGGAGGGTTAATGCCGAGGGTACGCCCGTGGCTCAACAAGAACAGCCCACAGCCCCGACAGGTGAACCAGGCCAGACAACTCAAGGTGACTTTGTTACCGAAGGAGACTGGTTGCTCGTGCTGGCGGTTAATAATCAAGAGGCTGAATTGATTGACTTTGCCCGTAATACCAACGCTGCTATTACCTTGGTATTGCGCGGGGCTGGTGATGGAGACTTTGAACAAACGATCGGTGCGTCATTTGATTTGCTTGTTGGTGAATTTGGTGTGCCATTACCGCAGCCAGTACGCGGACGGGTACATGGTGAAGAGGTATTTCTTCCTGATCCGACCTCAACCCCGGCCCCAACGCGGGTGCCGTAGCAGGCTGGTTGCGTCTATACGGAGAGCAACGCTGATGCTTGTACAATAGTAGCGACGATCATGCATGCTTGAACCGGTCAACTGCACTGCTTCAAGCATGCATGATCGTATACTCAATATGCATGTGGGGATTGTGCGCACCCGTTGCTTATATAGGGTAGTGTTGTGAATGCGAATGTAGATCGATTTTTTGCTTGAGCTATGCGCTGATTGGGTACGCAACTGCCGAACCATGCGAGATGAGGAGTTAATCCATGACAGAAAGCGACAAGATCCGGGTGATGATTGTAGACGATATTGTAGATACCCGTGATCAGATCGAGAAACTGTTGTTTTTCGAGAAAGATATCGAAGTTATTGCCAAAGCCAGCAATGGCCGTGAGGCAGTAGCGATGGCTAAACAGTATAAACCAGATGTTATCCTGATGGACATTAATATGCCCGAAATGGATGGCATCGCGGCCACGGAAGCGATCATGGCCCAGGACTCAGCGGTGCAGGTCATCATTATGAGCGTGCAGGGTGAGACCGACTATCTGCGCCGGGCTATGCTGGCCGGGGCACGGGAGTTTTTGACCAAGCCGATCAGTGCAGATGATCTGTATAAATCGATTCGTCATGTTTATCGTCTGGCAGCTACTCGACCACGTGTTGCACCACAGGCAAGCAGTGCTACTGATAATGGGAGGAGTGACAGCGGCACTCAGGGGCAGATCATCGCAGTGTTCAGTCCCAAAGGCGGAGTTGGCACCTCTACGATCGCCGCCAATTTAGCGGTAGCGTTACGGCAGTTAACACACAAGAAGGTGGTTCTGGTTGATGGGAACTTGATTTTTGGCGACCTGAACGTTATTCTGAATTTAATCTCGAAAAAGACCATAGTCGAACTGGCCCAACGGGTAGATGATCTTGACCGCGATTTACTGAATGATGTACTGGCGACACATACCTCCCAGATTAAAGTATTACTTGCTCCGCCCAATCCACAAACGGGTGAACTGGTGACAGCAGATCACTTACGAACTATACTAGAGTTGATACGCCGCGAATTTGATTATGTGGTGGTAGATACGCAGTCGTCGTTTCAAGATCGCGCTCTGGCTGTGTTAGATCTCGCGGATCGGATTGTGACCTTGATGACACTGGAAATGCCGTGCATTAAGAATATCAAGCTCTTCCTGGAGGTTGCCGAGCTACTAGAATATTCGAAAGAAAAGATTATGCTGGTCCTCAACAAGGCTGATAATCGCATGGGCTTTAGTGTCAAAGATGTGCAAAATAATATACAACACGAGGTTATGTTGCAGATTGCGAATGCGCCCCAGGAGGTAACGTATTCAATCAATGAGGGGGTACCGCTGGTGATTTCCAGGCGTACGCATCCAACATCGCGAGATATCTTTACACTGGCCGGGCGATTGTGCAATGTCTCGAAAGGGGTTACGGATGTACCGCCACCGTCGGATGGGCGGACACCTCAGAAGAAGGCAGGCCAGAGCCGTGGTTTATTTGGTCGGTTGTTGGCACGACGATAGCAAGTTTTTCATATAGGCGGAGGCATAGTATGTCGTTGTTGAAACGCATTGGTGGTGCAACTCCGGGAACAGAAGAGGCAACAGGGACACAACGTCCAGTGGTGACGAGTACTCTGCGTCGAGAAGAGGTGCGTCCATCTGGCTCTGGAAGTGGACGTGAACAGGAAGATACGTTCACTGAGATCAAGATGCGTGTGCAATCCAAGTTGATTAGTGAACTCGATCCTAACCTGGATCTTTCAAATACGACACGTGTGCGACGCCAGGTTGAGGAGGTCTTTAACTCGATCCTAGATGGCGAGAGCATTGTCTTGAGTCGTGCTGAGCGGGCGCGCATGTTTGAAGCTATAGCGGCTGACATTCTGGGGTATGGGCCATTGCAGCAATTTCTGGCAGATGATGAAATCAGTGAAATTATGGTGAATGGCCCACGGCAGATCTATATTGAAAAGCGTGGTAAGCTGATCAAAACCGATGTCGTGTTTTATAATGACGACCATGTGTTGCGCATTATCGATCGGATTGTTGCTCCACTGGGGCGACGTATTGATGAGTCATCGCCGATGGTCGATGCACGTTTGCCCGATGGTAGTCGTGTCAATGCGATTATCCGCCCGTTGTCGCTGATCGGGCCCGTGATCACGATCCGTAAATTTCGCAAGGAATCCTTTACGGTGGCCGATCTGGTGCGCTTTGGCACGTTCACTCAGGAGATGGTCGAGTTTCTCGCGGCATGTGTCCGTGCTCGGTTGAATATTGTCGTATCTGGTGGGACTGGCTCAGGCAAAACAACCACCCTGAATGTCCTTTCATCGTTTATCCCTGAAGATGAACGGATCATCACCGTTGAAAACGCAGCGGAGTTACAATTACGCCAGGAACATGTGATAACACTCGAATCACGTCCGCCAAATATTGAAGGCCGTGGTGAAGTCACTATTCGCGATCTGGTGATTAACTGTTTGCGTATGCGCCCGGAACGAATCGTGGTCGGTGAGTGTCGTGGCGGTGAAACGCTTGACATGCTCCAGGCAATGAATACCGGCCACGATGGTTCTATGACTACGGTGCATGCGAACTCACCTCGTGATAGTATTGCCCGTATCGAGACAATGTGTTTGATGGCCGGGATGGATTTGCCCTCACGCGCTATTCGTGAACAGATTGCCGCAGCGGTTGATGTGATTGTGCAGCAGGGCCGTATGAAAGACGGTACGCGCAAAGTTACGGCGATCACCGAGGTGCAAGGCATGGAAGGTGATGTGGTGGTTCTACAGGACATCTTCGTGTTTGAGCAAACGGGCATTGATGAAAATGGTAAGATTGTAGGAACATTACGTCCAACCGGTGTCCGACCGAAGTTTGTTGAGAAGTTTGAGGCACTCAATATTTATCTACCACCAAATGTTTTTGGCTATTCGGCGGAACGGTTCTTCTAGGAATGGTGGAATGCAAAACATGCTTGGGTCTGACATACTGCCATTTGCGGCAGCCGGGGTTGTCTTTCTCGTGATCATTCTCGTCTCCGGGGTAGTAGCCCGAACTATAGGACGTGATGATGTCTCGGATCGTCTCTCGCAGTATGCGAGGCGCGGTGATGCGGAAGCAGACGTTAATCCACAGCAGGTGTTTGCTCGTATCGATGCAGTTGTCCGCAAGAGTGAACGGGGAAACAATCTGGCGCGCGACCTGGCACGTGCTGACCTGAAATGGAAGGTATCAGAGTTTATTGGCCTGAAGTTGCTGTCAGCCTTAGCCGGAGCGGGCATGGGTGCTTTTGTTGGACGTGCATCTCCACAGGCAATGTTGATCTCAGCACTGGTGGGTGCGGTGCTGCTATCATTTGCGCCAAACGTCTACATGTCTATCCGTGCTAGTAGGCGCGTAAAGTCCTTTAATAACCAGTTGGGTGATACGATTATTTTAATGGCCAATGCTTTGCGTAGTGGGTATAGCTTTTTGCAGACCCTGGATATGGTCTCGAAAGAGGCTCCGCCGCCGGTCTCAACCGAGTTTAATCGCGTTGTCCAGGAGGTTGGTCTCGGCCGCACCACCGAGGAGGCACTCGCCAATCTGTTGCGTCGCGTACCATCAGATGACCTCGAATTGCTTATCACGGCAGTGAATATACAGCATGAAGTTGGAGGTAATCTGGCACAAATTCTGGATACCATTGGTCATACGATTCGTGAGCGGGTACGTATCAAGGGTGAAATCAAAACGTTGACGGCTCAGGGACGTATTTCGGCCTATGTGATTACAGGGTTACCCGTTGCCCTGGCTATTTTTATTAGTGTCATCAATCCTGAGTATATGGCTCCTCTGTTTAGCTTTGGTATGCCCCCCGAACACTGGTGTTGCTTACCGGTTACGGCAGCGTTCATGATTTTGATTGGTTATCTTGCCATTATGAAGATCGTTGATATTGAGGTGTGAGGTACAGGTATGAATCCTATGCTTATTTTGATCATCATGGGCATACTGTTTCTCTTCAGTGTCTTACTAATTATCTTTGGCCTGACCCGGTGGAAACAGGCCGATATGATTAGTGATCGCCTCAACCAGTTTACCGAGCGCGTCATGACGCTCGAAGAACTGGAGTTGCAACAACCATTCCATCAACGTGTCCTCGTGCCAATGGGACGTTCTATTTTAACAACGCTCGGTAACTATGGGCCGAAACAGAGTGCCGAACGGCTCAAGAGAAATCTCCAGCAAGCTGGCAACCCTGGAGGTATTACGCCCACCATGTTTATCGGGTTGCGGGTCGCTCTGGCGATATTGCTCTGTGGTATTTTTGCCTTTGTCACCTTCACCACGATGGAGTTCTTGCGAGCAGTGTTGTACAGCGCCTTTGCGCTGGTTCTGGGGTATATGTTACCAGTGGTCTGGCTGGGGCGTCAGATTGCCAGGCGTAAACATAATATCGTTAAGGCTCTCCCTGATGCATTAGATCTGATAACCATCAG
>Ga0308419_1000102_pt1 | contig 69811 bp, 56 predicted proteins | sample HotsprSampleMS50_FD_203674 | JGI IMG/M metagenome (GOLD analysis project Ga0308419, IMG submission 203674) | Hot spring phototrophic mat microbial communities from Mushroom Spring, Yellowstone National Park, Wyoming, United States - 20090730_MS50 ... | reverse complement strand
TGTGACCAACTGCATCATCTATTACAACACAGCCGCTAGTGCGCCTCACAACTATTCTGGCGATCTGGCCGCGGTTGGATACTCTTGCGCGCCGGAACTGACCCATGGAGTCAACGGCAACATTACGAATGCGCCGGCATTCAAGGATCCCCTGGAGGGCAACTATCGGCTCTCGCCTGGTTCGCCCTGCCGGGATGCGGGAGTGTTGCTGCCTGGCATGGCGACCTGGCGGGATTTGGACTTCAAACCGAGGGTTCAATTTGGCGGGGTGGACATGGGCGCTTTTGAATCACCCCCTCCGGCGGGGACGATCATGGTGGTGCGATAAAGGGATTCCCACAGGGCAGAAAATAGACTCACGAACGAAAGGAGTAGAGTATGAGGAGTATCGCGTCTTGGTGTCGGCGTGGCCTTATGGTCGGCGCATGGGTGCTTTCAGGGGGGCTGGCCGCACAGGCCGGTATCATCGGCACCGAGCGGGGGGCCAGAGTGGAAACCGACCGGTATTCGGCCGAGTTTCGTGACGGCGTGCTGGTCAGCTGGGTCAACCGTCTAACCGGCGAAGAGTATCTGGATCCTGATGGGAACTGGAGCCGTATCCGGCCGCATCTGCCCGCCGGTCTCGGCACGCAGGCGACCGAGGCCGAACGGGAAGCGGCCTATAAGCTCTATCTTTGGCCCTGGTGGGAACATCCGGCCACGGCCACGTGGTCTTGTCATCATGTCCCCTTCCCCGAAAGCCGATGTGTGTTCGAATCACGCGGAGAGGACGCCGGAACGATTACCTACACGGGACTGACGGATGGATCCCGAATCTTTCCGGACGAAACTTTGGCCCTCGATCTGGCCGTGGACTCCGAGACAGGCGACCTGCTGGTCACGCCCAAAACCACAAGCCCACGGCCAGGGGTCTTCTCCAGCTCGCTGGTCGTCGGTCCGTTGGCCCCCGCCGTGACGGCAGAAGCCCCCATTTTTGATGGGATCCGATTGGATCGGGCGATGAAGCCGGCTTTGTGGATCAACCAGTGGGCGGGATACTGGGACTATGCCTTCCTAGCGTTGAACGGACGACGACGGGGCGCTGTGGCGGTGTGGGCGGAGGACGCCGACCTTTCGATCTACAAATATCTTCACTACCTCGTCAACGACGAGGGGTTGACCTTTTCCTTCACGGCCTTCAATGTGCCGCCCTTCGAAGGGTTGAAGGAGGCCGGAACGGTGACCTGGCGCCTGCAAGCGTTCGAGAAGGGATGGCCGCAAGCGGTGGCGCGGTACCGCTCGTGGCGAGAGCGCCACGTTCGCATCGCGCCCCGGCCGTCTTGGGCCAACCAAATCAGCTTTGTCAACGGCGGGGTCAATGCCGCTCCGATGTGGCTGGAGCATCTGGAAAACTATATCGGGTCAGAGTTCCTTTCGCGGACCATCACCTTTGCCGCCACGATTCGCGCCGAACGGTTCGACGTCAATCACGCCAACAATGTCCCTTACGCCGATTTTCGCGAGCACATGAAGGCCTGGAAGGCCAAGGGACCCAAGCTCATGGCCTATCTTCAGCCCATGATCATGTGGTCGCCGAACCCTCAGACGGAGCGGGAAAAGAAAGGGGTCGAAGCCAGTCGGAAAGCGACCACGATCACCGTTTTTCAAAAACCAGGGGAGGCTAAGCCGGTCTCCATGATTGACCAGCATCATCTGGGAGAGCCGGAATGGCAACGGTGGTTTCTGGACTGGGTCCGTGAGTATATTCAGGACTATGGGGCCGACGCCGTCTATCACGACCAGTCGTATCACTGTCCCGTGGATGTCCGCGGGCGGAGCGTCGCCGGCATGACGAGTCCGCAGGGCATGGCCGATTACTTTTACAAGGCACAGTCGGAGAATCCTCAGTCGTTGCACGGCACCGAACATCTGACGGAGGTCAACGTAGTGGGCGCGTCGCTCGGCATCGGCAGCGGGATCCTGTGGGGAACCGCGGAATCCATGCGCCGGCGGCGGATTGACCATCCCTCGCCCATCTGCAACGCGCTGCACTGGCCTTATGCGGCGTTGTACTCGTTCCCCCACTTTTCCGGCATCACCGCCGCCAACCTGGAGCGGATTCACTGGGGAATGAACCTTTCGGAGGGGCGCGGCGAATTGCCCTATGCGGCGCTTCAGTCGGCCGATGCGGCCCGGACCAACGACCTGGTCAATGAGCGGTGGATGGATGTGGTGCGCAGTCATACCTTTGTGCGGAAGGGATTGCGGGCCATTTTCCCTGAGGAGTGGGATCGGCACGTCGTAAGCTATTTTCGGGGCGCGCATGGCGAAGAGGTGCGCTATATTCGAACCGACTGGGGATCGGCCTTTGTTGAAATCACAGGAGGCCGCACAAACCCGCTCTATGGCCGGATTCATGGCACACCGTACGCGAGAGCCTCCGGCGGCATCTTCGGGTGGCCTTTTTACAATGCCGACGGGCCCGCGGGTCTTCACCCTCGCCGCTTTTATGTGCTCGATCCGAATCTGCCGAGACCTCCAGCCTACCTATCGTCGAACAACCAGTTCTCGCCAAGCCTCTACGAGGGGTACGTGGAGGAAGGCTACGTGGACGATACGTTCCTGTACGCCGTTATTAAGGCGCGCGAAGAGATTCTCAATATCATCCAGTACGATTCGGTGATCCTTCACGCGCCCTCGGCGCCCAAGGCCGTCTATGTCAATGGGAGTCCCGTACAGCCCACCGCAGTGGCCCCCGGACAGTGGCAAATCAATTTTCAACTGGTTCAGCCGGTCGCCATCGTCGTCTTTCTCAAGGACCCGCTTCCCTCGTTGGAGCAGGCGGCCGAGGCCGCGGTGACACGGGTGGTGGGCCGGGATTGGGCCATGGATCAATACATACCCCGCCGAGGATTGTCCGCTGCGGAGTCAGGCGCTGGACGTTACGTCGCGCATGTGGTGTTTCAGGCGCCGACGGAAGGGGACGGTCTTGCGGAGGTGGACCTTTCGGCCTATCTGACGCTGGACCGCATCGAGTTCAACGGGGTCGCCGTCCCCCACCCGCCGCCAACCGTTGACAACTATACCGCCCGGACGACGATCCGCCTTCCGCTCAAGGCAGGGCAGCCCGGGCTGTTAACCCTCTGGCATGGCGGCCGCCCCTCCCTTCAGACGCGTTGGACGGCCGGAGCCAAACCCTGAGGCTCCAGACTCCCTACGCCGTTTCCCTTCGGGGCGCGTCCGCCGTAGCGATCTTTCCCTTCCGCGTTGGGGATTCTTCATCGCTTGCCCAGTCGGCGTTCGTGGGTTACCCTCTCCTCGACAGCACTCTGGAGCGAAATCATGATCACCGTTGGTCTCGCCACTCGCGATTTTACGCCACGCCGGCCGGCCATGCTGCATGGACAGATGCACGTTCGGATCGCCCACGAGGCGCGCGACTCGCTTCTTCTCACCGCCATCGCCCTCGAGGGAGGGCCAACGCCGGATCAGCGTCTGCTCTTGATCTCCTGCGACCTGCTCATGATTCCCGCCTCCCTCTGGGAAGGCGTCCGTGCGAAACTCCGCACCGCCCTGCCCGAGGTGCCGTCCGACAACATCCTGATGGCTGGAACCCATACGCACGAGTCGCTGGTCATTGACCCCCAGTTCTATCCCCACCCCGGGGGCGACGTCATGACGGCGCAGGAGGGACTTGAATGGACCATCGAACATGCCACAGCCGTCGCCGTCGAAGCGTGGCAGCGGCGAGGACCTCATCGGTTCCACTTCGCCTTCGGACATGCCGTCGTGGGGCACAACCGACGCGCCGTGTACGCCGATGGTCGTTCCGTCATGTATGGCAAGACTGACCGGCCCGATTTTCGCGCCATCGAAGGTTCGGAGGATCATTCGCTCGACATGCTCTTTTTCTGGAAACCGGACGGCGTGCTGGAGGCCATCGCCCTTGCCATCCCCTGCCCCGCCCAGGTGGATGAAGGGATTACGCAGTTCTCTGCTGATTTCTGGCATGAGATCCGCGTGGATCTCCGCCGCCGCTTCGGTCGACACCTGACCGTCATCCCCCTGTGTGGGACCGCTGGCGATCAATCGCCTCATTTCTTGATCTATGGCCGCGAAGAGGCCGAAATGCGCCGGCGGCGGGGATTGACGGAACGGGAAGAGATCGCGGCGCGCGTTGGGGACGCCGTCGCACGCGCACTCCTGTGCACCCACCCTTCTACGGATTCGATCGTTTTTTCCCATCGGGTCCGCCGGTTTCTGCTTCCTCCGCGAACCATCACACGGCCGGAACGCGATTGGGCCGAACAGGAGCGAACAGCCGCCCTCAAGCGCGGCATGGCTGCCGATCTCTGGTGGCCCGTTCGATTGCAGAACGTTCTGGAGGCGTTTGATCAGGGCCGCGCTCTGCCTCCCGAGCTGGCGGAAATCCATGCTATCCGCCTGGGTGACCTCGCCGTGATCACCAATCCCTTCGAGCTCTTTCTCGATTACGGCTTTCAAATCAAAGCCCGAAGTCCGGCCACTCAGACCGTCGTCACGCAACTTGTCGGTCAGGGGTTCTATTTGCCCACCGAACGAGCAGTCGCTGGTGGCCACTACAGTGCCCATCCCGTTGTCGCCCCTGTGGGGCCGGAGGGCGGTCAGCGGCTGGTCGAGGAGAGCCTGCATCTGCTAGCATCCCTCTTCGCCCCCCCTACTGCCTGAGCGCTTCGCGCGAATGAGCGTTGTTCAGTCGGAGCGCCGTTTCACCTTGAAGGCGAAATCCCGCGCCATCGGAGGCCAGGGAACGGTCAGACGGCCCTCCGTCGATTCGATCTCCACCCGATGCAACGGCTGGCCGGCGCGGGTATCCCAGAGCTCGACCGTGAATCGTCCGGGTTCCATTCCACCCAAGACCATGGTCAACCCCTCTTCCCGCCGAGACCCCGCCGGATCCCGTTCCTGGAAACCGGGCGCTACAGCAACCCATCCCAGAGCGCGTTGCCCATTGGCCATACAGGCGGTGATGAGCGTGTCCACGGTTTGCTCATGGCGTAGAAAAATGGGGTCCACAGGCCGAAGCGAGGGATCCCGCCGATCTTCGCCTTTCATGAAGCGAGAAAGCGCTCCAAAGACGGGGTAAAGGTTCCGTTCCTCGATGAGCATCCACCACCAGAAGAGCGGGGCGCCGCCCAGGGGAATGCCCACGGAGGCCCAGAGGCCGGCGTGCAACGTGGCTTCCAAATGCCGGCGGTCGGCGGCGTTCCAGGCCCCTCCGAACTCCGTGATCAGCACCGGTTTGCCAAACGGATTGTTGAACTGGGCCGTGGCTTTCATCAGGCGAACGATTTCCAGTGGATCGCGGCTCTGATGATAGGCATCCACGGGCGCCAAATCCATTTCCGGCAGGCTGATCAGCGGTGGATACTGATGCGTGTAATCGCCGCAAACATGGGTACTGATCATATGATCGTTCGGGTCCAACGCCTTGATCTCCTGCCCCATGAGGCGATGCCACTCGACCACTTCCGGGCGCCGATAGAATCCATGCGCTTCGCCGACCAGATCCAGCTCGCTCCACAACTGCCAGGCAAAGATCCAACGGCAGTAGCCCCAGCGGGCCACGATGGCTCGCATGAGCTTGCGAAAATCGGCGATGGCCCGTGGATCGGTGAAAAAGTCATTCGGCGACTTCAAATAGCCGCCATTGTCCACGTTGAAGGGGTTCCATTGGAATTCATTGTCAACAAAAAGGCTGTATTTCCCATGATTATGGATCACGAGATTGACAAACAGGCCGTGGCGGCCGGCCTGTTCGAGTACCTGATCCAGCTCCCATGCATTCCGGAGGTTGTATTGCCCGACGCCGCCGTATCCGCTCCACTCCTCGTGCCATTCAAGCCCCAATGACCAAGGTGCCATCCAGATCTCGACCAGGTTTCCTCCCTGACGCCCCAGTGCCTCGAAATAGCGGCCGAAGGCCGCGGTGCCCTCTTCGAAACGCTGCCGCCACGGGAACGCGCCATCGTGACGGCTGTCGAAAGTGGACCGAATGTTATGGCCGATGGGATAGAAAAACTCTCCATTGTCGAACTCGAAATGGCGCGGATCGCGGGTCGAGACACGCACAAATCCAGGCGTTTGCGGCGGATCGGCGATGAATCGTCCAGGACCCCACTCCGCCTGGCCGGAGGTATCCCGGACGCGAAGAATATATCGGTAAGGTCCCGGCTCGCGTGGGGCAAAACGGACCTTCCACAGGGGCCGACCCTGCGGAACGATCCGCTCGCCGGCCGGTGTTAGCTCCCGGAAAAAGGGCTGGTCATAAAAACCTTCGACGCTGGTTTCGTCCCCGCTGGGAGCAAGAAAGGTGGCCGTCACATGGACCTGATTGGAATCAAAGGGATCCAGATAGCGATCCGGAATGCGAAAGGATACCTCGAACTTCTCGTAACAGGGAACCCGGGCTTGAACCGGCCGGACGTCCCGGATGGTGGGCGGTGAAAAGGAGGTCGGTCGGAGACGACCTTCTGGGCGGGCAATCTCGACCTGACCGGTCCATACCCCCTCTTTGCCGAACAGACGGACGCCTACAGCCCGCGGCCGCCATAGCGCCCGATAGTGCCAGGCCATATGATGACCAACGGGGACCCACCCCTCATCCTGGGGTGCCAGGGAAACAGTGACCCACGTTCCAGTCCCGACCGGCAGATAACCGGGAAGCAGCGTCTGGAACCAGTTGTGGTTCCAATCCTTGACGTAGACGAGAAGTTCCAGGTCGGTTGGGGCATCGGTGGGCAGAATCACCTCGAGACGCAGGGCGTCGAAATCAGACCACGGCCGCCAGGACCACAGTTCGACCTCGTGTTCTCCGGGGAAGACCGCCTCCGACCGGAAAACAGAACCGCGGGTCTCGGACAGAGCGTTCCGGCCCTGTTCGTAAAGGGCCTGAATCTCTGCCGGCGTTTGGATGCCTTCGAAAAGAAGGAACGCTCCCAGAGCGCCCCGTGTGCGAAGTCGAAGTTCCGAACCCGATCCGATAGCCAGCGCCGACCCCGTTGCCCGAAGCCCGCCGTAGGCATTTGTGCCCGGTTGATATTCCGTGGCTAGGGATTCGCCGTCGCGGAACAGTTCGACGCGCGGTTCAGGGCCGGCGTTATGAACCGCCGCCGCATAGTGATGCCAGGATCGCTCGTCGGCCGTCAGGGGCTCCCGTGATCGCCACTGACGGATTCGATCGCCATGGCCAAAGGAAAAGACAAGCCGATCGTCCCGATCGAATCCAAAGAGCCACTCGCGGCCATCTCCTTTTTCGGCCATGGTGAAATGCGTGGCGTCCTCCATCCAGACCCAGGCGGCGACGGTGAACGGTCGGGCCGGCCGTTGATCCGTAGCGCCGAATTCGATTTCGGGGCTGGACGGCAGAAGAAGCCGTTGCGTGGCGGTGGTCAACAACAGGGCGCCGGATTCCACCCCTCGGGAAATCCAACGATGGCCCTCCAGCCAGGGAATCGGCGGCGAAGCGCCGCTCCGGTTCATCGCCGACACGGAGTGAGGAAAGACAAACGCCAAGGGGATCCATTCGGCCTCCGCCGTATACGTCTGCGTTGTAACAGCGCCTCCCGCAAGGGGGCCAGGGGGATCGAGCGGGAAGGAAAAATCCGCCCTTGCTGCGGTCCCGAAGCCGGCCAGAAATAACAGGCCTACCCGTTGAGCGATGGCATTCACCGAGAACATGGGCGGGGCTCCCGACATTCGCCGAAACGGCAGGCCGGTCCGAATGAGCGAGCCAGTTCTGGAATGGCTTCACCGACCTGAGCCGCCATGGCCGTGACCACCTCGCGAATCTCCCATTCGGCCCGCACACACATCCGCTTCCGGGTCATGTTGACCAACGCCTCGAAGGTGGGGGCAAGGTTGATGGCTGTCATGAGCGCCTGGGGCAGCACCATTCGGGCGGCTTCGTTGACCGGTTCCCCCTTCAAGCCGGTGCGTTCCAGAGCGCGCCGAAGATCCCCATAGGCTTTCTGAGCCTCCCCGATGGCGGCCCGGAAGGCGGCGGCCGCCTCCGGCACGGCGGCGACCGCAGGAGGCATTACGAATTCGGCATTCGAGAGGTTGACGTAACGGCTGGACTGCTGATTGACCGGTGCAAAGCGTTCGTGCCGGACCAGCTGATGCGTACAGGATCGGGAAATGCCCGTCACGCTAAACTCGAAATGGAGGTGGCGACAGCCCGAGTAGTGGCCGCTCCGGAGACACGCGAGGGCGATTTTCCGAAAGACCGGCGCTGAGGTGTCCAGCGGCTGATCGAGGAGCACGCGGTATTCGTCAATTGTCCGGTAGCAGATCGCGGTGAATCGTCCCCATCGCACCAGAAAGCCCGTACGGGAATCGGTCATCTCGTCGCGGTTTAGCCAGCGGATGTCCATGAAGGGTAGTCGCCTCCGTGCGGCTTATTTCAGATCCAGTCGTTTCCCCGTCGCTTGGACCTCGAGAAGAAGGGTATGGTAGTGCCATTGTCCCACCGACCGACGTGCCTCCACGTAGAGCGTACCTTTCCCCTGGGGGCCCTTGAGGGGGATGGCCAGGTTGGCTTCTCCCGTCGGTCCACTCGTATTGATGTTTCCTGTGGGAAACCAGCCTTGTTCCAGCGGGACTCCCAAGGCTTCGATGACCGCCGGATGGGTGCTCGCCCTTCGCACGGCCTCCTGATAGACATCCGTCCCGCGGATGACGCGAAGAATGAGAACCATGATGAGGATGATGATCCCGACGAAGGCGGCCAGAGCGGACAGGCATCCGACGGGCACGCACCATTTCCAGTTTCGGCTCCACCAGGTGGACGGTGTTGTGTTCATGACATGCCTCTCTTTTTCTTTTTCCATCAACTTAAGCGATCCCGTGGCGGGTGTCTATGTTTTTGAACCGTGGACAGAAAAAAGAGTTGACCGCCCTCCCCATATAAGCGATAATTCCGATTGTTTTGATCGTATTCTCATGAGACTGACTGCTCGCAGTGAATATGCTCTCCTGGCCCTGATCTACCTGGCGCGCCGCCAGGCCGAAGGGTGGATTCCGGTCCAACAGATCGCGGACGCCCAGGGGATTCCATCCCGTTTTTTAGAACAGATCCTTCTGATCCTGGCCCGGCAGCGCTATGTCAAGTCGGCTAAGGGAAAAGGGGGTGGCTTCCGCCTGATTCGCGACCCCGAGCGAATATCCCTGGCCGAAATCATCCGTCTTTTCGACGGGGCTCTTGCTCCGACCGAATCGGTCAGCCGCTACTTTTACGAACCCACCCCTATCGAACGGGAACCGAAACTCCTCGACCTTTTTCGCGAGATCCGTGACTGGGTAGCCACCCGCATGGAAAGTACCACTCTGGCCGACATGATGTGAAAAAACTATGGCGATTCTATCACTAAAACAATCGGGTTCATCATATATGAGAAACAACATGAACTGGACAGCCCTTCCACTCCTCCTGGCCTTCTCTTTATCGTTTACGCAGGCCCTCGACGCTTCCGGTCAAACCCTTGAACTGCTCAATGTGTCGTACGATCCTACCCGAGAATTCTATTCGGCGTTCAATGCGGCCTTTGTCCAATATTGGAAAGCGACCTCCGGTCAATCGCTAGCTATTCGAATGTCCCACGGAGGCTCAGGAAAACAGGCTCGGGCAGTCCTCGACGGACTCCAGGCCGATGTGGTCACCCTTGCGCTCGGACACGACATAGACGCGTTGGCCGCCGCAGGGCTGGTCGCCTCCAACTGGTCGGAACGTCTGCCCCACCAGGCCTGTCCCTATTTCTCGACCATTGTCTTTCTGGTCCGTAAGGGAAACCCTAAAAACATACGGAACTGGGACGATCTGGTCCGCCCTAACGTCTCTGTGATCATTCCCAATCCCAAAACCAGCGGCGCCGCCCGCTGGGCCTACCTCGCCGCCTGGGCCCATGCCTCCCGGACTGCCCCATCCAACGATATCACCTACCCGGACAGGTTTATGAAACGCCTTTTCCAAAATGTTCCCGTTCTCGATTCCGGTGCCCGTGGCGCAACAATGACCTTTACTCAGCGCCTGATCGGGGATGTTCTCGTTTCCTGGGAAAATGAAGCCTACCTGGCGATCAACGAATGCGGCGACCGCGTCGCCATCGTACACCCGCCCACGAGCATCCTTGCCGAACCGCCCGTGGCCGTGGTGGATGCGGTGGTGGACCGCCGTGGAACCCGCGCCATAGCCAGCGCCTATCTGGAATTTCTATACACCGACGAAGCTCAGGAACTCGCGGCACGCCATTATTACCGACCCCGTTCCGAAATGGTCGCCGCTCGCTACACCGACCGTTTCCCGCCCATGTCGTTGGTTTCCATTCAGGAACTGGGTGGCTGGTCTGCTGTTCACGCCCGCCATTTTGTTGAGGGCGGTCTTTTCGATCAGATTTTCACTTCCCGATAACCGATGCATCCTCAGCCTCCTCACCACTCGCTGTTGCCAGGCTTCAAACGAGCCGCCGCATGGGCTTTGTTCTATCAAAGCGTGATCGTTCTTCTGCCCCTCGGTTTTCTTATCCTCAAAGCCTTCCACATTCCCCCCTCCCTGTTTCTTCGCGACATTCAGTCGCCACGACTCCTGGCGGCTTGCCGTCTGAGCTTTGGCCTTTCGGCCGTTGCGGCTATGGCCGCAACGCTCCTTGGGGGGGTGACGGCATGGACCCTTGCCCGGATTCCGTTTCCTGGGAAGCGGATCGTGGACGCGCTCATTGATCTCCCGTTCGCCCTCCCGACCTCAGTCGCCGGCATCACTCTTACTGCGCTCTACTCCCCCAATGCCTGGATCGGCCACCTCGTAGCCCCCCTTGGCATTCAAATCGCCTACACGCCTCTCGGTATCCTGCTGGCCATGCTGTTTGTCTCCTTCCCCTTCTCCGTTCGAACGCTTCAGCCGGTCATCGAAGAGATCCCTCGCGAAATCGAAGAGGCGGCCGCTCTGCTCGGCGCTTCTCCCGGAATTACTTTTCTTCGCGTCCTGTTGCCCCCTCTCCGTTCTGCGGTAGGCACCGCCTTCTGCCTCTGTCTCGCTCGATCCCTCGGTGAATATGGTTCCATCATTTTCATCGCAGGCAACCGCCCCCTGAAAACAGAGATCGCACCCCTCCTGATTGTCACCCGGCTCGAACAGTACGACATCCACGGGGCCCTTATTCTAGCCATGATACTCCTAATTCCCTCGTTGGCTCTCCTCACCCTTCTGCACCGCTTTCGTCTTCAACGTATACCGTGACCGAACCCGTACCCATTCGACGTCTGCTTGTGTCGCTTACCCTGCTCATCGTGGGGGTTCTCCTGATGCTTCCACTCGGGGCCGTGCTCTTTGAGGCTTTTCGCGATGGAATTCCCGCCTGGATCCGGGCGGTTCGAGACCCCGAAACCCTTGCCGCCCTCTCTCTCTCTCTCCGTCTGACCCTCGCGGCTGTCCCTCTGAGCGCCCTTTTCGGTTTGGCCGCCGCGTGGTGTCTTACCAAATACCGGATTCCCGGTGACGCGCTGTTTCATGCGCTGCTCGATCTGCCGCTGGCCATCTCTCCCGTCGTCATCGGACTCGCCCTCGTTCTGACGTGGGGCCCGCGGTCACCGCTCGGCCGCCATCTTCCTCCCATCCTCTTTGCCTTTCCAGGGATGCTGCTGGCCGTCCTGTTCGTCACCTTTCCCTATGTTGCCCGCGAACTGATCCCGCTCATGACGGCTCAGGGCACGGAAGAGGAAGAGGCGGCGGCTCTGACCGGGGCAGGCTTTTTTTGTCTTCTCCGCCGGGTCACATTACCCAATGTCCGCTGGGCCCTTTTCCATGGCTTCGTCCTGGCCGCGGCCCGTTCTCTAGGAGAATTTGGGGCCGTCTCCATCGTCTCGGGGCACATTCGGGGACGAACCCTCACCCTGCCGCTCCTTGTCGAGATGTTTTACAATGAATACCGTCTCCGGGACGCGTTTGCGGTCGCCTCCCTCCTCACCCTCACCGCCCTGCTGACCCTGGCCGCCAAGTCCGCCCTTTCCCGACGTATTCGTTACCGAAATTCCCTACGCTCAACCCCAAAGGCGGGACGGTGAAGCTGGAAGTCTGCAATGTCTCGAAATGGTTTGGCGCCCATCGGGCGCTCGACCGGATCTCCTTTTCGCTGGAAGGCGCTCCGCTTGTGGCGCTTCTTGGTCCCTCCGGTTCTGGAAAGACCACTCTTCTTCGGGTTCTGGCTGGCCTGGACGTGCCCGATGAAGGGACCATCCACTTCGATGGCGTAAACATCCGGACCATCCATGTCCGCCGGCGGGGAATCGGCTTTGTTTTCCAGCACTATGCCTTGTTCCGCCACATGACCGTTTACGAAAATGTGGCCTTCGGTCTCGAGGTAAAACCGCGCCACCAGCGCCCCCCGCCCGAAGAGATTCGACGGCGGGTTGAGGCGCTCCTTCGGCTCGTCCACCTCGACTGGCTGGCGGACCGCCGCCCGGACGAACTTTCGGGTGGCCAACGCCAACGGGCTGCCCTGGCCAGGGCGCTGGCCGTCGAGCCCCGTATTCTGATGCTCGATGAACCGTTCGGTGCGCTCGATGCCGCTGTCCGCAAGGAGTTGCGAAGAGAGCTTCGGCGTCTGCACGAAGCCGCCGGCATCACCAGCCTCTTTGTTACCCACGATGTGGAGGAGGCGTTCGAAATTGCCGATCTGGTGATCCTGCTGCATGACGGGCATATCGTTCAAATCGGCCCGCCTCAAACGTTATGGACCCGCCCTGTTTCGCCGTTCGTGTTCCGTTTTCTGGGTGATTACTCGCTCATCCCCGCCCGCGATGCCAACGGCCTTTGGATCGCCGGTGATCCACTTCCTGAGCAACGCCGGGCCGAAGGATGGCGACTGGCCCACGTTCGTCCCTGGGAACTGGAACCGGCCATCCCAGGCACGCCGGGTGCGGTCGAAGGAATCATCGAATCGGTTCAGGAGATTGGCGCCCGCCTTCGGCTGCGTCTTTGCCTGCCCCACAGCCGAATCCGGCTGAACGCGGAATGGCGTCCGACCCAACACGTGGGTCGGGCTCTCGTTCCCGGATCCCGATGCCCGGTGCGCCCGGCACGCCTCTGGGTTTTCGACGGGGACGATCCCTCCCCTGCTCAAGAGGCCGTTCGGAGCCCATTGGAACAGTCGCCCGCAACGCCCGGGTAAGGGCGGCTATGAAAGCGGACCTTCGTCACCGCTCCAGACGCACTTGGCCAGACCCCCGAACGATCTCGCCGATCAGATAGGGGAGACACCCCGAGCGCCGCAGAAGGGAGAGGGCCGTCTCCACCTCATTCGGCCGAACCACAATGACAAATCCGATCCCCATATTGAACACGCGGTACATCTCCTCCCGGTCCACGCGCCCGGCCTCCATCAAAAACCGGAATAAGGCCGGCGGTGTCCATGTGGTACGATCCACCACCGCATCCACATCGGAGGGAAGAATGCGCCGGATATTGTCGGGAAACCCACCCCCCGTAATGTGCGCCAGCCCCCGGATCCGAACCCGTCGGCGAAGGAAACGAATCGGCCGGAGATAACTGCGATGGACCGCCAGAAGGGCCGCTTCCACCGTCCCCCGAACGCCGGGAATTCGATCCTTCAGACCAAGGCCCGCTGTTTCAAAGATGATTTTCCGAGCCAGCGAATAGCCGTTGGTATGAAGCCCGGTTGAAGGAAGCCCGATTAGACGGTCGCCGCAACGTATCGTCTCCCCTGTAATAACCTCCCGCCGCGGCACGGAGCCGACGATGGTTCCCACCAAGTCGTATTCATCGGGCGGGTAAACGCCCGGCATTTCGGCGGTCTCCCCGCCAAGAAGGGCGCATCCGTTCTGGCGACAGGCCAGGCAAAGACCGCGAACCAGCGCCGCCATCACACGCCGATCCACGCGCGACGTGCCAATGTAGTCGAGGAAAAAAAGCGGGTCGGCCCCTTGGGCCAGAATGTCATTGACGCAATGGTTGACCAGATCCTGTCCGACGGTGTCATGCCGGCCAGCCATTACGGCCACCTTGATTTTGGTGCCGACGCCGTCCGTGCTGGCCACCAGAATATGGTCTCGGCCAGGCGATCGGAACATGCCGCCAAAGGGCCCGATATCGCTCAGAACGCCTGGCGTGGCCGTTGTCCGCACCAAGCGTTTGATCGCATCAATGCCGGCCATCTTTTCGTCAATATCCACCCCCGCCGCCGCATAGGCGGAGGCCGAAATGTTCCCAGGGTCAGGTCGCGTCGCGCTCCTCATATAAGCTCCTCCCGTTTCCCAGCGGGTTGTGAAGCGGTCATCCTAGCAGGATCCGCCCGCCTGTCGAACCTTTTTCGAATGAAAAGGAATTGACAGAAAATCCCCGTTGACGTATAAAACCTCTGATCTGAACCGGAAACCGGCCAGATAGCTCAGTTGGTAGAGCAACGGACTGAAAATCCGTGTGTCGTCGGTTCGATTCCGACTCTGGCCACCATCTGCTTTCTCTACTCTTTCTCCCAGGCCAGCGGATCACGCACCCCGGCGTCTTGAAACGCCCGTTGCCGCTCCAGGCAGGTCGAACAGGCACCACAAGCGGGAGGGGTTCCGCGATAGCAGGACCAGGTGGCCGAAAAATCCACTCCGAGAGCCACGCCGGTGCGGATGATCTCGGCCTTCGTCATGGTCACAAAAGGCGCCAAGACCCGAACCGGTTGGCGGCGGTTCTGCGCCAGCACCGCGTTCATGGCCCGGACGAAATCGGAGGTGCAGTCCCAATAGCCGTACGCATCCGATCGGTGGGCGCCGTAGCAAACCGTCGGCACGCCGACGGCTTCCGCATAGGCGGCGGCGAGGGCGAGGAGAACCATATTCCGGTTGGGCACATAGGTGGGCGGCTGGTCGCGTTCCGCGTCCGGAATCGTCCGCCCGTCCGGCACAGAGGTCTGGCGATCGGTGAGAACCGTCGCGCCAGCAACAAGTTCGGCGAAGAAGCGCGCAGGAACAATCCGGTGCTCCCGGACGCCGGCCCGCACCGCCTGCACACGCGCGCGATCCAGCTCGACGTCATGCCGCTGGCCGTAATCGAACGACAGAGCCCTCAAGTCGGCCTCCGACCCGAGTTCCCGTCGCATCCAGTGGAGGAGCACGGAGGAATCGAGACCTCCGGAAAGAAGAACAACCGCCCCCTTCATCGCGGCTCTATTCCTCCTCGTCGGTCTCGTCCCCTTCCGTCGGCGCCTCGGGCAAGGGCGGTAATACCCCCTCGCGAACCAGGGCCTCATCGTTTTCCGGCGTGAGGCGGACCGGCAGGGGAGGCAGACCCTGACGGATCAATTCCATCTGATAGCGCTGGAGATGGGCCTGAATCTCGGCCTCCCGCAGCGCCGTTTCCTCGTCTTCCTCCTCTGCGGCGTCCTCCTCATCATCGTCTGGAGGTAGAACCGGGACGTCAATGGTCTCGCTGTCGTCCTCCTCCTCGTCGTCGGCGGCCTCGAGCGCCTGATTCGCCTGCGCAATCTGAAGCGCCAGCGCGGCCGCATCCTCCTCCGTGTCCTCCTCGTCATCGGGTGGGGGTGGTCGAAGCAGTTCCGCCCTCTGCGCCTCCCGCCGGCGTTCCTCCGCTTCCCGTTCCCGGTCCAACTGGGCTCGCCGGATGGCCGCATAACGGGATTGCCGACGATCGAGGGGCAAGGGAACATTGACCGGGGAGGAGGAAAGCGATGATGGGGAGGGCGTGGAGGGCGCAGCCGATGGGAGGCGCCCTTCGGCCCAATTGGGAGGTGGCTGAGCCGGCCCTGCGGACCGGAGGGAGAGCCACTGAACCTCGTTCCCTTTCCGCACACGGGCGAGTTCGAACTCCAGATCCGCGTCCAATACTTCGAAATCGTCTACGCGCTCGCCCACGGCCACAACAAAGGTTTGGTCCCCCTCTCGCTTGTTGACGAAACCGAGTCGGATGACGCCATCTTTGCCCTGGACCATGGCTGTCAACCGGATATAGCTCGTGAAGGAATCGGCCGGTGTGACGGGGGTGGAGGGTTCGGGGGTCTCAGGCGTTCGTCCAAACGGGGCTCGTTCTAAAATGACGCCATAGCGTGAGAACCCCTCGGGTGAAAGGGAACGCGCTTCCGCGCCCCCGGTTCCCATGAGCCAAAGGGTCAACAGCAGCCAGCGAACGACCTTCATGGTTTTACCCTAGCACAATGCCGGCCATCCGCCAAGTCGCAAGGGAGAGCGGCTACGCGCCGGTGGGACGATCGAGGATGCGGCGAATGTCGTTGGCTCGCGAGATCAGCGCATCGAGAGCGGCGCTGTCCCCCCGTTCTAGGGCCGCCCGAAACTCCGCCAGCCGCTCCTGAAAAGCCTCTACGGCCGCCAGCAGATAGTCGGTGTTATGCCGGAAGATCGGAGTCCACATGGTGGGACTGCTCTTGGCGAGGCGGGCCGTGGAAGCGAATCCGCCGCCGGCGAGGTTGAAGATTTGGCGCTCATCCCGTTCCTTGTCCAAAACCGTCAGAGCCAGCGCATAGGAGACCACATGCGAGAGATGAGAGACATAGGCGGTATGAAGATCGTGGCGTTCGGCATCCATATAGACGAGAACCATCCCCACCGCCGTGTACATCGCCTCGACCATACGAACGGCGTCGGGCGCGCTGAATCCCACGTCGCACAGAATGCCGATCCGTCCGGAGAAAAGGCCGGGCCGGGCCGCCGAAGGGCCCGAATATTCGGTCCCGGCCATGGGGTGGCCGGCCACGAACCGATCCCGCCGGGGATGGGTCGCCACGGCCTGCAGGAGCGACCGCTTGGTGGAACAGACGTCGGTGACTGTTTGGCCGGGTCCGATCCGGTCGAGCAGCGTTGGGAGGAGTCGAACCGCTTCATCCACCGGCACGGCGACCACAATCAGGGGCGCGGCCACGGCGGCCTCCAGGGGGAGCATTTCATCCACCAGCCCCAACCGGCGCGCCATCTCGGCATGCTCGGGATTCCGATCCACACCGATCAGTCGGTGGGCAAAGCCGCTCGACCGGAGGTCGAGCGCCAACGATCCTCCGATCAGCCCTGTCCCGATAATCGCCACGTCCATGGTCTGCTCCGTTGGTGTTCAACCTTCCAGCCGCAGGAGGGTGAACTGCTTCCGGCCGGCTCGCAAGACGGCGACGCGACCCTCGATGAAATCGTCCGCTCGCACCCGCTGCTCCGGGTCCGTCAGACGCCGCCCATTCCAATAGAAACCCCCGCCCTGCGCTAGCCGCCGCACCTCCCCCTTGGACGCGCCGAGGCCGGCCCGGACGGCGACTTCGGTGGCGGTCGCGCCGATGGCCTCCGCCGAAGAAAGGGTCTTCGATGGGACATGCGCAAAGATCGCCATCAGATCGTCTGCGCTCACCCCCTCCACTTCCCCTCCAAATAGCACGCGGCTGGCCTCCTGGGCGATTCGCAAACCTCGCGTGCCATGAACCATCCGGGTCATCTCTTCGGCCAGCCGGCGCTGCGGGATCCGGGCCTCGGGCTGCCGCTTCATCTCCTCTTCGAGGGCGGCAATCTCCTCCAAGGGAAGGAAGGTAAAGATCTTGAGAAAACGGATCACGTCCGCATCCTCGGTGCGGATAAAAAACTGGTAAAAGTCGTAATAAGAGGTCCGCCGGGCATCGAGGTAGATGGCATTGCCTTCCGATTTTCCGAATTTTTGGCCGTGGCTATCGCAGACAAGGGGAAAAGTCAGACCGTACGCCTCGCCTCCGCGGAGACGGCGGATCAACTCGATGCCGGCGGTAATGTTACCCCACTGATCAGAGCCTCCGATCTGGACCCGAACGTCCTGGGTGTCGTAGAGATGGAGAAAATCGTAGGCCTGAATCAACTGGTAGCTGAATTCGGCATAGCTGAGACCGCTCTCGCTCTCGAGGCGCTTCCGAACGCATTCCCGTGCGAGCATGGCGCCGACCCGAAAATGCTTGCCCACCTCCCTAAGAAACTCGAGATAGGTAAACCGCCCGATCCAATCGTAATTGTTGACAATGCGGGCCGGCGCCCGCGGATCGTCAAAATCGAGAAAACGCGAGAGATTCTCCCGAATGCCGGCCAGATGGCGTTCCACCTGTTCCGGCGAAAGGAGCGCCCGTTCCGTCGACTTACCGCTGGGATCGCCGATCAACCCGGTCGCCCCTCCCACGAGAGCGACGGGCCGGTGTCCCGCCCGCTGGAAGTGGGCCAGACCCATGATGGCCACGAAGTTGCCGACCTGAAGGGCGTCGCTGGTCGGATCAAATCCCGCATAGACCGCGGTCGGTTGCTCCAGAAAACGGCCGAGCGCCTCATCGGTGGCCGCCTCGAACAGACCCCGCGCCCGCAGCGTCTCCAGCACATTCGGCATATTGCGTCAAACCTCCCCGGAAAAAAGGGCGTCCGGTCGGCCGACCGGACGCCCTTGAATTGGCCGCCATGACCGGGTCGGACCGGCCTATTCCTCCTTCTTGCCCGGCTTCCACTCCTTTTCGGTCAGGTTGAAGGCCTCGTCGAAGGCCCCGGCCAGACCGCCCAGCTCGTCGGCACCCTTGAGTCCCTGAAGCATCTCCTCGCTCACCTGGAACTCCTCATCGGGCATCGAGGCCGCCTTGATGCTCAATCCGATCTTGCGTTCGACGGGATCGATGCGCACGATTCGCGCCTCGACCTCCTGGCCGATCCTGAGAACATCCTTGACCTTCTCGACCCGTTGCTCGCTGATCTGAGAGATGTGGACCAGGCCGTCAATGCCCTCCTCCAGCTTCACAAAGGCGCCAAAGGATGCCAACTTCGAAACGGTGCCTTTGACCTTTTGGCCCACTTTATAGCGGCTGGTGATCGAGGACCAGGGATCTTCCTGGGCCTGCTTGTATCCCAGACTGATCCGTTGCTGTTCAGGATTGACTTCGAGGACCACCGCCTCGACCTCGTCCCCTTTCTTGAAGATTTCGGATGGGTGGTTCACCTTTCGGGTCCAGGACATATCGGAGACGTGGATCATCCCGTCAATGCCGTCGGGAAGTTCCACAAAGGCCCCGTAGGACGTAAAGTTGCGGATGACACCGCGGACACGGCTGCCGATAGGATAGCGCTCGCGCACGGCGTCCCAAGGGTTCTCTTCACATTGCCGCATGCCAAGCGCGATCTTCTTCTCCTCGTCATTCACGTTCAGCACCACGACGTCCGCCTCCTGGCCCGTCGTGAGCAGATCGGAGGCCCGCGTAATCCGCTTCGTCCAGGACATCTCGGAAACGTGGACCAACCCCTCGACGCCCGGTTCCAGTTCCACAAAGGCGCCGTAAGGCGCCACATTGACCACCCGGCCCCGGAGCCGACTGCCCACCGGATATTTTTTCTCCACATCCGTCCAGGGATTCGGAGTTTTCTGCTTCAGCCCGAGGGAGACGTGCCCCTTTTCCTGATTGACATCCAGCACGACCACCTCGATCTCCTGGCCCACGGCTACCATTTCGCGCGGATGGCCAATCCGGCCCCAGCTCATGTCCGTGACATGGAGAAGACCGTCCAGACCGTCGAGGTCAATGAACGCCCCGAAATCGGTAATGTTCTTGACCGTCCCCTTGCGAATCTGACCGACCTTGAGATCGGCCAGCAACTCACGCCGTTTCTCGTTCCGCTGTTCTTCCAGCAGCTCGCGGCGCGACACGACGATGTTATGGCGCTCATGGTTGATCTTGAGCACCTTGAAATCGAAGGTCTGGCCCACGTAGGCGTCAAGATCGTGGGCAGGCGTCAGATCAGCCTGCGACCCCGGCAGAAAAGCGTCCACGCCGTCCACGTCCACAATGAGTCCGCCCTTGACACGGCTGACCACACGCCCCTGAACCACGCCGCCCTCGGAGCATTTCTGGATCAGGCGGTCCCACTTCAGTTTCTGGAGGGCCTTTTCGTGGCTGAGGACCACCATGCCCGCCTCATCTTCGATGCCTTCCAGCAGGACGTCAATCTGATCGCCGGCCTTGACGGCTCGGAGATCACGGAACTCGCTCGCGGGAATCACCCCTTCGGATTTGTAGCCGATGTCCACCAGCACTTCGTTGGGGCGGACCTCGAGAATTGTCCCTTTGACGATGGAGCCTTCGGCAAAGGGACGCATCGTCTCCTCGTAGAGAGCCGCCAGGGCGGCCCGATCCTGCGGCTCCGCCGGACCCGGGGCCAATTCGGTTTGGGTTGTGTCGTTCGCCATGGGTTATGTTCGCCTTTGGTTGGATTCCGACCCGTCACCCGACAGGTTCGGATTGTCCGGTTTCACGACGCCGGACCCGCCGCTCCTTGGAGCTGCTGAACGTAGGACAGCTCAAGAGACCGTTTATAAGAACAAAACCTCATTCGAAACGCAAGCCTAAAAATCACATGTTTGCGCTCCTCGAGTGGGGTCAGCCCTTGACCATTGATATTTGAGTCGCCTCCCATGGGGCGTCACGTCCCCGGACGACCAGGCGTAGATAAACCCTGATGCTCAACCCCACATTTTCAGCGCTATGGTCCATACATATTTTGTCCTCAAAAATCCCCCTCTAAGACCCAAAAGCGGGGGCTTGAGACGATCCATCTCCTTGTGTTCCAAGGACTTAGCGTGGATAAACCAAATTTCTCTACTCTTTTTTGTTTTGGAAATGGCCCTTGGGAATCATACTATGTATCTGTTGAATGAGGGGTTTGAATGAAAACAATCTGTTCTTGGTGCAAAGCCGTCATCCGCGATGATCCGACCGCGTCGAATGGGCCCATTTCCCACGGGCTCTGTTCGTCCTGCGCCGAGCGGCTGTTCGCCGAAATGGGAACGCCGCTCGAACAGTACCTCGATCAGTGGAAGGAGCCGATTCTTATCCTCGATAACCATGGCCGCGTCCGGGGAGGAAACCAGGCCGCGAAAAAACTACCCGGTTTCGCCGTTTCCCCCGACACCGCTCTCCTGCCGGGAGATGTGATCGAATGTCCGTATGCCGAACTTCCGGAAGGGTGCGGGAAAACCGTCCATTGCGTGGGATGCGCCATCCGTCGTGCCATCGCGGAAGCGCAGAAAACCGGTCACCCCGTTCAGCGGCTTCCGGCCCATCGTGAATGCCGGATCGGCGACACGCCGGCCACGCTGTGGGTCTCCGCTGAAAAACTTGGCCCCCACCTCTATCTGATCCTCGAACCGATCCCCACCGCATGAACGAAAATTCTCCCTCCGTCGTCTTTGTTCTCTTTGGCGCCTCCGGCGATCTGGCCTTTCGGAAAATTCTTCCGGCGTTGAGCCGTCTTTCCCAGGCGCAGCAGCTCCCCCCCTCGTTCCACCTCCTTGGGGTCGGTCGCACCCCTTTGGGCGATGCCTCTTTCCGGACGCGGATGCGCACGGCCTCCGGAGATGTTCAAGCCCCAAACCTCATCGCCCAAACACATTACCTAACCGCCGATCCGGCGGATCCCGCGGGCTATTCCCGACTGGCCGAGCGCCTGACTGCATTTCAAGTGGCCGGTCACCCTTCTCCCTGCCTGCTTTTCTATCTCGCCGTTCCTCCTTCCCTCGTAACCCCGATTGTGGATGGACTGGCCTCGGCAGGTCTGGTGCGATCTTCCGACGGCTCATGGCGTCGGATCGTCCTTGAAAAGCCTTTAGGCCATGACGGCACGAGCGCCCGGGCCCTTAACCGCCGACTGGCGGCCGTTTTTCCGGAGGAGGCGGTGTTCCGGATGGATCACTACCTTGGCAAGGAGACCGTCCAAAATATCCTGGCCGTTCGGTTTTCCAACACCCTTTTCGAAGCGCTCTGGCACCGGGCGCACATCCGGCGGGTCGAGTTGACGGCTGCTGAAGACGAGGGCGTCGGTCGGCGGGCCGGCTACTACGACCAGGCGGGCGCCTTGCGCGATATGGTCCAGAACCACCTTCTCCAAATCCTTGCCTTCCTCGCGATGGAGCCTCCTGCCTCCAACCGGGATCGGGCCATTCGCCGGGAGACCCTCAAAGTCCTCGAATCCCTACGTCCCATTCCCCCCGAGCGGGTACGGTCAGACGTGATTCGCGGTCAGTACGGCCATGCGACGTTGAACGGCCGCTCTGTTCCCGGCTACCGGGAGGAACCGGGCGTTTCCCCCGAAAGCCGCACAGAGACCTATGTCGCGCTCCGACTCTTCGTAGATACCCCCCGCTGGCACGGCGTGCCCATCGTGATCCGAACGGGCAAGCGCCTTCCCACCCGGGTCACAGAAGCCGTGATTCACTTCCACCCCGCTCCTCCCCTGCTTTTCCGACGTGAGAACGGTCTTCCCCTGCCGGCCAATCAGCTTATCCTCCGCATCCAGCCCGACGAAGGGCTTCTGCTTCGGTTCAATCTGAAAACCCCGGGAGCTGGGCTGAAAACGCAGGAGGCGGCCCTGGAGTTCCACTACCGCACCCTTGCCGACATTCGTCTGCCCGATGCATACGAGCGCCTTCTCCTCGACGTCCTTCAGGGTGATGCCTCCCTCTTCCCAACTGCCGCCGAAACAGAGGCGGCCTGGGATTTTGTGGATCCGATCCTCGCCGCCTGGGAGACCGACCCGACTATTCCGCTTTATGGCTATCCGGCCGGCTCCTGGGGCCCAGAGGCCGCCGATGCCCTGATCGGCGAACCCGGCGAACACTGGCGCTACCCCTGCCGGCGTCTTTCCACCGACGGACACTTTTGCGAGCTCTGACAACGTCGCGTGGGCGTTTCCGTTCGCCAGTCCTTCTGATCAGCAGGGCGACGGGGAAAAGGCCTGTTCCACAGCGTCCAGGAGAATATGGACCACCACTTGGTGCGCCTCCTGAATCCGCTCGGTGCGATCGTCCATCACCCGAATTTCCCAATCCCCACGATTCGCCAGTCGTCCTCCGGTTTTCCCCGTCAAGCACAACACCCGTATTCCCAGCCGCCGGGCCGTTTCAAGGGCGAGCTCCAGATTTCGGGCATTCCCGCTGGTGGTGAAAAGGATTAACAGGTCGCCGGGGCGTCCGAGACCTTCGATCTGACGCGCAAATATGGCATCGTAGCCGAAATCGTTCGCGATACAGGTCAAGGCGGTGGGATCGGCACACAAACAGATCGCAGGAAGGCTTGGCCGATTACTTCGGAAACGACCGATGAACTCCTCGGCCATATGGAGGGCTTCGGCGGCGCTTCCTCCGTTCCCGGCCGTCAAAATCTTTCCGCCCGCCCGGAGCGTTGCCACACAGGCCTCGGCCGCTTCGGCAATCCGACGGGTCTGGATAGCGAGTCCGCCGATGACGGAAGCGGCCTCCGAAATCAAGGTTTGGACGTGCGATTCCACTGGGCTACAGGGGGTGGTCATTGGAGACTCCTCATATGTCAGGGGTTTCCTCGCGAATCGGATCCTTCGGCCGCTGCGCGGTCGAGATGCGTGAGCAGGGTCCGCAACTCCGCCAAAAACCGATCCAGAAGTGACAACGTGCCGGGAGGCGGAATTCCCGTTTGAATGGTCTCTTTCAAGTGCTGATCCAGCGGTTCTGCCGCCTGGTAAACAGCAACAGCTCCGATCATGCCCGACGTGCCTTTAATAGAATGAACCAAATCTTCCACCGTCTGCCACTCCCCGCGGCCGACCCATTCCTCGATCCGATCCGGGGCACCCCGATACTGATCCCGATAGATCAGGAGCAGGGATTCATACAAGGCGCGATTCCCCATGACGCGATCGAGGGCGTCGTCCAGATCCAACCCTGGGATGGATTCGATTCGAAGACGAGGGGAAGGGGATTCCCTGGAAACTCGGTTGTCGTTCATGCGCCTTTCCGTTTATTCGATTTCGATGGGCGTAATGCCGGCTAGATGGGCCCAGAGCCGGAGAAGGGCCCGGGCATCGCCGCGGCAAAGGGCGAGGTGATGGGGGCCGCCCGCCTGGGCGTAGGCCGTCAACCACCGCCGAACGTCCCCGGCGGGTCGAATCAGACTCTGGGGGGTCTCCGCCTGCGCAAAGGGTTCCGCGTCGGGGACCTCCATCCGGGAGAAAATCAAGCGCCATTCGCCTCGTGGCCCTGGGGTCAGAGCCGCAAGGGTGTAGGGACCTGACGCATTGGAAAAAACGAGCGTGAGCTGGCCGACCCGTACGGGCACGATGGGGCTTCGCCGACGCAACCGGATCGGATACCCCGGGTGAGCCAGGGCGGGATTGGCTTCGCCCATGTGAGCCAACAGCAGACGGTGGCCGGCAAAATCAATGGTGAAGATTTCGCTGAAACCGGCCGGCGGTTGAATGGACTGAAGAGTCGTCGTAAAGGCGGCCGCGATGACGTCTCCTTCTCCCCCGAATCCCACTCCCTCCGCCATGAGCCGGCAGGCCGCCACAAACGGGAGGGTTTCGGTCGAGGGATCCTTGCCAAATGCCAGAAACTGGTAGGTGATCGCATCGCACCGGCGGTCTGTCACGAGCCGGCGAAGCGCCTCCTCCGCCCGCGCCGTGGCCTCCAGAAGCCGGCGGGAAATGTCTCGATCCACGGCATACCGCTTTCTATACTCCGCCACCCGCGCGCGAATCGCCTCCGCACGGACATTCCGAAGCGCCGCCTGGTACTCGGACAGGGTGATGGTTTCGATGAGAGGCCCCAGCGACCCCCGAAAATGGGTCGCATCGAGGCTGAAATCCCCCATACCCGGAAACGGGTGACCGAGAAGGCCGATCCGCATCCCCCGGAGCCGATGGACGGCCGCCGCCGCCCGAAGCAAGGCGGCCAATTCCTCTGCAGACCCGGGATCCTGCAGATGAGAGGTGTGATATCCGAATCGAACTCCCTGCCGGAGCAGAACGTTCGCCAGATCGAAGGTGCCGTGCACGCCATGATTGGCGACCAGGTCGGCGCTCGAAAAGGCCGGGGTAATGGCAAAAAGCTCTTGCGTGTTCCAGATCAGCAAAGGAAGCCGCGTCCGTTGAAGGGCTGTCAGTGCGGTCAGGCTCGTGGAATAGGTCAGTAACATGACCAGCAGGGCGTCGCATCCGCTGGCCTCGAACGCCTGAATCTGCCGTTCGACGGCCTCCGCGGTGAAGGCCGCGCCCTCGAAGCGGATGTCCACGCCCGCCTTTCGAAGGCGAGGAAGGACCTCCCGCCGCACCCAGTTCTCCCGTTCCCGCCGGACTTGAGGAAAGCCCTCCTCATAAAACTCGAGGGTAAGGCCAAGCAGCCCGATGCGCGGTCGTTCCTGAAAGGATGGTTTCCCCGTCACGGCAGCAACACCCCCTGGCGGTCCGGTTTGCCCTCCTCGATTGGCCCCCGTTTTCCCGGCGGCCGGGGACCGACCTGGCGAAGGTCTGGAACGACAAAGCCCAGGCGCTCTGCCGGACTCCCGCTCCGAAGTTCAAAGCGACGTCGTTTCCAATCGCGGCATTTCGGATCGGCCACGATCGAAAACCGATCCAGCCCAGCCTGCCGCCATTCCGACCAGGAGAGCGCACGTCCTTTCGGTCCATGAAACACGGGGCGCCGGCCGGAAACGTCAAAGAAGAGATTGCCTTCCGAACGAAGAACCTCCTGCGGACCCCCCGTTCCGGGCCATCGAAACATCGGGGTACCATTCGCGAGGAAAAGATTGCGGAAGAAACTCACCGTGATGTGCGATTCCGCCCGCGAAAGGCGGACGACGGACTCGCCGCCGAAGGCGAACAGATTGTTCAGCACAAGAATTTCGCGTCCATAGTGGATATGAAACGGCTCTCGGTCCGCATCGAAGCAGACGTTTCCTTCGATCACCAGATGGCTGGACCCTTCGTCGGGGTAGATACACCAGCCTCCATAGTGGGCGCTGCGGATCCCGTGAATCAGGTTGTTCCGGATAACGGTCCCCGGCTGGACGCCGAGGGTATAGATGCCGCCCATATCGGACAAAAGCCCCTGCCCAATGTCGTGAATATGATTCCAGGCGATGGTATTGCTGTGGGCCGCGCTCTGCTGATAGCCCCACTCCCACCCGCACGAAATGCCCGTATAGAAGAGATCATGGATATGGTTGTGGGCGATCGTGACCCGGTAGGCGTTCATGGCCAGCACCCCGCAGGCCGAATGAAACACCCGGCCAGCGGCCCGAATCGTATTGTCGGTGATCTGAATCAGGCCAGTGCGGCGATTCTCGGATTCGCCCGCGCGGGCCGGAGCCCCGTCCACCTTCACCCCGCCGGCGCCCAAGTCCTCGAAGGTGCACCCCGCCACCCGGATGTTTCGGCATCCATCCATCAGTGAGAGACCATACCAACCGAGATTCCTGAAAACACAATCCTCGAAGGCGACATGCTGCACCCCTTCCAGGGCCACGGCGCCGGGTACGTCGCACGCCGCCTGAGCGGCGGCCGCGCGCGTGCCCCGGCTGTGACGGTTCATGCGGCTGTGGCCATAAATGGTCGCGCCATCCGCCGATGGATGCCGCCAGTCGGTGTGGGCGAAAGTCAACCCCTCGAATCGAAGATGTTCGATCGGCCGATTCTGCTCGAGATCCCCCTCGAGCGCCAGCACCTGCAGCAACCGGGGGGCGATGATTTCCGTGTCCGCCGGTGCTTCCCCCGCCCGGGGAAGGTAGTAGAGCTGGCCTGCCGAACGGTCCAGATACCATTCGCCGGGCTCCGACAATTCCTCCCACACATTGTCCAAGTAGTAATCCGCCAGCTGCGAACCAAAGGATCCCACCAGAGGGGCTCGACTGGGACGGGCCATCGTCACTCGCCGGGTCTCAGGATCGAACGCGGCGATCGGCGACCGTTCCTCGATCCAAAAATGCAGATAGACCACTTCCACATCCGAGAGGTGACGAAAGGGTTGGACATCGCCTGGCGCGCATTCGAAGACCGTTTGTCCCCCTTCGCCCCACCCCGTGGGCAGGGTCATGCCTGGAACGGCTGCCATTCGGAACAGTCCGTGTCGCGGACGCCGCGGACGCGGGGCCCGCGTGCCATGGACATAGAGAGAACGGAAAGTCCATCGCCCCTCTCGAACCTCCGGCAGATCCGCGATCCAGACCGGACGACCATTAAGGCGGGAAACGCGCCATTTCCGGATCCGCCGCCCTCCGCTGAATACCGGTCGCGCTCCGGGCGCCGCACAAAATCGGATTGGCCAACTGAGCGATGGAGAGATTCGCAGCGGCTCGGCCAGTTCATACACGCCGTCTCCCACCACCAGGGTCACCGGCCCGGACAGACGGCCCTGCGCCTTCCATTCCGCCAAACGCCTCAGTGCCCCGGCCGGCGTAGCCCAGGGCCCGTCGGTCCGTCCCCGATTCGGCATCGGCCGCCGTCCCGACCAGTGATCCGAGCCTCGAGGGGAGAGAAAGAAGAGTGTCTCATCCGGCTTATTTGACTTTGGCCTGAGCATCTTTGAGCTTTCCTCCTTCGTTGACCGCGAGGGCGGTCCGGATCGCAAACACATCCGCCCGCTCGAGCGTCACCTCCAGAGCACCCGCCGCGTCCCGAATCTGATCGGCATTTTTGGTTCCGACGATGGCGACATGGATGGCCGGATGCTGAAGCGTGGCGGCCAGGATAAGTTGGGGAATCGTCACCCCATAGCGGGCCGCCAGCGGCTGGAGGGAACGGACGGCCGCACAGATTGTCTGGAACCGTTCCCCCTGAAAATCGGGATGGAACCGACGAAAGTCCTCGAAGGTCTCGTTCCCGCGGTACTTCCCGGTTAAGAGTCCCTTGTGCAGGGGCGAATAGACCATCACGGCGATGTTTTCGCTCAGACAGTAGGGAAGAAGGTCGCGTTCGATCGCGGGATCAAGAAGGCTATACGGAGGCTCGACCACATCGAAGGCACCGAAGGCGCGCATGAGGCGGAATTGTTCGACGCTGTGGTTGCTGACTCCGTAACACCGGATTTTCCCCTGCTCTTTCAACTGTTCCAGGACCTCGGCGACGGCATCGGGCGGGGTCAGCGGATCGTAGAAGTGCGTCAGATACAGATCGAGGTAGTCGGTCTTGAGCCGCCGGAGCGTGGCCTCGCAGCGCTCGATCACGTGGGCGGGTCTCAGATCGGGGTAGCGGCTGCCATCGGGATTGAAGTGGTTGAACACCTTGCCCGTGATCACGACCGAATCTCGGGGAATGCCCGAGAGAAATTCGCCAAGCACGGTTTCCGCCAGGCCATCGCCATAGGCATCTGCCGTATCGAAGAAATTGATCCCGCGCTCGAGCGCGGCCCGCATGGCCGCCAGAATCTCCTCCCGGGGCTGAGGCCCCCAGAAGCGGGGGGAAAGCTGCCACGTTCCGAAGCAGAGCCGAGACACCCGGAGCCCCGTGCGCCCGAAATAAATCCACGACGCCATCCGTTCTCCTCTTGCCCTTTTCGATACGCCTTGAGGAAAGAGGGTACCGGAAGGCCGAATCCCTTTCAATCCGGAAAGAGCATGGCTTCCGCAAAGGCCTCCTGAAACTCCGGCACCAGGGAGAGATCAAGATGATGGACTTTACGCGCGCGGACTTCCGCCTCTTTGCGGGCCTCGGTGGAGAGGAGCACCAGACGGGCTCCCGCCAGGGAAGCATTGCCGATGTATCGGATGCGCCGATGATCAATCCCGGCCGGCAACAAGCCGATGCGCTGCGCGCTGCTGCGCCGGACGAAATTGCCAAAGCCGCCGGCCACCAAGACCGTCTTCAGATCGGCGGGCGCCAAACCGGCTTGCCGGAGAAGAATCGCTGTGCCGGCTCGAATGGCGCCAGCACCGAGCTGGACCTCCCGGATATCGCGCTGCGTCAACGCCAACGGATCACCTCGCGACACATCGCTACGCTCCGCCAGCACAAAGAGTCGTTCGCCCCGATCATTTTCCCGGAGTCGGCGGCAAAGGGCTTCCGGCGTCCGGGGCGGACATTCGTCCGGCGCCCGAAGCTGCCCCTCCGGCGTCAAAAGGCCCTGGTTCAGCAGTTCGGCGATGGCATCAATCAACCCGCTGCCACAGAGTCCCATGGGCTCCGTATTGCCGATCACTTCGAGGTGAACATCCGCGTTCATCTCGACCTTCTCAATAGCCCCGCGGGTTCCCCGCATTCCACAGGAGATTCGGGCACCCTCAAAAGCCGGCCCGGCGGCGGTCGAGGCCGCCTGGAATTTGGCGCCATCCCACAGAACGATCTCGCCATTCGTGCCAATGTCCACAAAAAGCGCGGGTGCCTCCTGCGCTTCCAGACGAGCCGCCAGCAGTCCCGCGACCGTGTCCCCCCCGACAAACCCTCCGATCACGGGAAAGAGATAGGCCATGCCCCTAGGATGAATGGGCACGCCCAGTTCAAGCGCCGGAATCAGAAGGCCCGGCCCGATTCCGGGAACGAACGGCAACTGTCCCAGGGGCGTGGGATCCACTCCCAGGAGAATCTGCTCCATGGCCGTGTTTCCCGCGAAGGCCGCTTCATAGACCTGTTCCCGCACCACCCCAGCGTCCCGACAGAGCGTTTCGATCATGTTGCCCAGCTCGTGCTGAAGCGCCGTCCGCATCGCCTCGAGCCCTTCAGGAGTCCCTCCTTGCCGAATGCGTGACAGAACGTCATCACCAAACGCAACCTGCGGATTCATGCGCGAGACAACGCCTCGGGAACGGCCTTCGCACAAATCCAACAATTCGGCTACCAGGGTGGTGGTCCCGACATCCACCGCCACCCCGTAGCAGGCTCTCCGCGTATCGCCGGGTTCGAATTCGATCAGCCGATGATCGGCCAGCACGGCGGTTCCACGAAACCCATCCCGCCGCAGACGCCCGGGAAGCGCTCGAATAAGCGCCAGGTCGGCTCGGAACGGTCCGATGGCCTTCTCCAAACGAACCAAATCGGGCTGATCATCCGTGAGGGTCGGCGCCGACATCTCCACGAAGACCTTCCGGATGCCGGGCGATACGGAATGAGCGGCGTCCGCCGTCCCCACCGCCAGAATCCGGGCGCCGCCGGCGAAGAGCGAGCCCTCCGGAACCGTCACCACCATATCGCGATGGACGCGGTTCTGACACGCCAGGCGCCATCCCGCCTTCCGGTCGCTGGAGGAGAGATGACGGCGGTCGGCATCGGCCGGATCCTCCGCCCCGCTCATTACGCGGACTCGGCACTTGCCGCAGGTGCCGGCACCTCCGCACGGCGCCTCGATCATGAGTCCAGCCCGAGCCGCGGCTTCCAGAAGCAATGTGCCGGAACGGACCTGAACGGTTCGACCCTGGGGCTCGAAGACGACTTTGCAAAGGGTTTCTTTCATCTTGCGGCTTTCTGTCTCTACCTCTACGATAACAGTCCATTGAAGCACGGTCACTCCCTGTGAAAAAGAAAATTCGCGTCGGTTTGGCCGGCCTCGGCCGGATTGGGTGGTCGTTTCACGCTCCCACCCTTGCCCGTCATCCGGACTGCGAACTGTCGGCCGTAGCGGATCCGGCCGCCTCCCGCCGTGAAGAGGCCGCCCGGACGTGGGGATGTCCGGTCTTCGAGGATGTGGAGACGATGATCGCGCGCGCCGGGCTGGACGCCGTCGTTCTGGCGGTGCCGACGCACCTTCACGCCGCCTATGCCACACGGGCGCTTCACGCGGGGCTGCACGTCATGCTGGAAAAGCCCATGACCGCGACACTGGCCGAGGCCCGCGCGTTGATCCGCCTGGCCCGTCGTCGGAAACGGGTCCTCACTGTCTATCAGCCCCACCGCCTGGCGGCCTATTACCAGCATCTCCGGGCCCTCGTCCGCGATGGTCGGATCGGCCGGCTGATTCAGATTCGAGCGGGCATCTTTTCGTATGTCCGGCGCGACGATTGGCAGGCCCTTCGCCGGTACGGGGGAGGCATGCTGGCCAACTACGGGTCGCATTTCCTGGATCAGATGCTTGATCTGGCCGGCGCTCCGATCCGCCGGCTGTTCGGCCGGCTCGCCCGAATCGCCACGCTCGGGGATGCAGAAGATGCCGTGAAGGTCGTATTCGAAACACGGGAGGGGGTGCTGGGAGATCTGGAAATCAATATGGGATCCGCCCTCGCGCCGTACCACCTGGAGGTGTACGGCTCGTGCGGCGCCATCCGCCTCGAAAAGGAGGCCTTGTTTATCCGGTGGTTTGATCCCAAGGCGCTCGCGGGGAAAACGCTGGATCTTTCCCTGGCCAGCCGGGATCGAAAATATCCGACCGATCAGATTCCCTGGCAGGAAGCGACCATACCCGTGGACGAATCCAAAGCCGTGGATGTGTACGCCGATTTTGCGGAGGCCATCCGGACCGGTCGGCCGCCTTTCGTGCCGCCGAAGGAGAGCCTTCGGGTCATGGAGGCGGTGGAACAGGTGCGCCGGTCGTGCGGCCGGCGGTGGGATTTCCGCCCGTTCCCCGTCCCACTTCCGGCGGTGGCTCAGAGGCCGAAACCGGCCAGATAGTCGAAGCTGGAGCGAAGGCAATCGAAAGGGTCGCGCCGGCAGGTATCCTGCTCCACGCAGTACCAGCGGACGCCGGCCTTCTCGCAGACCGGGATGATATGGGGCCAGTCCATGTTGCCCTCCCCGATCGGCGCCATGACCGGTCCTTCGGCGATCACCTCCTTATCCTTGAGATGGATCACCGGTACCCGGCCGGGGCAACGCTCGACCACCCGCTCGGCGTGAAGGCCGGCGTGCTCGATCCAATAGAGGTCGAGTTCCAGCATCAGATCGGGGCCTCCCTCTTCGATCAGAATATTTTCCAGATTCCCTCGGGGATCGTCCGGAAAACGCATGAACTCCCGGCTGTGATTGTGGTGGCCGAATCGGATGCCGGCGGCCTTGAAGGCAGCGATCACAGGGCGGGCCTCGCGTAGCCAACGCCGGTATCCTTCCGGCGTGTGTCCATACTCGTTAGGTATGCCGCCAATGGCCGCATAGTCGCATCCCAGCGTCTTGTGAAACTCGATTTCGCTCGCGGTCTTCTTCAGGAGGTCTGTCCAGGCGCGATGGGTGGCGATGCAGCGCAGGCCGAGATCGTCGAGCATCTTCCGGGCCTCCACCGCTGAAACCTCCGGCGACTCGCCGGCCATGCATCCCACGGCGGAAAACTGGACGGCTGGATAGCCGATCGCCGCCACCTTCTTCAGCGTCTCCTGCAAGTCCCGCCGCGTCTTGGTATAGTCGCGCACCGTGTAAAGTTGCGCGGCCAGTTTCCAACCCTTTTTTCCGCTCATGATTGGCCTCGCTTCCTCCCGATCGCTTACCTTAACTCCCGGCTGCGCCGAATCAATTCCTCAGCCCAATGAGCGCGCCCGGTCTTCTTAAGCCGTTCCACATACGCCTGAAAGGCGGGACTCGTATAGCGGGCGTGAAACGGTCCTCCCTCGCGCATGACGATCCATAGAGGATCCACCGCCTGCGGCGACCGACGCATCTCATCGGCCCACCAGGCATCGAGGCAGGTCATCGCATGTCCAACCAGATCGGGCCGCGTCGGTGCCAGATCGTTCAGCTCATGAGGATCGCGGGCCACGTCGAAAAGCATCCGTTCCGGATAGTTCTTGAACCCCGAATGGTACGTCCGAATGAACAGATAATTCCCCCACCGGACGCTCCGCTGGCAGGACCACGCGCAGTTGGAAAGAACGAGAAACTCCCGGCCTGCGGACTCTTCCTTCCGAAACGCCTCGAAGAAGGAGCGGCCATCCCAGCTTTCGGGGACTTTCTGCCCCACCATTTCGAGAAGCGTAGCGGCCCAGTCAAACTGGTAATAGAGACCGGTATCCACGCGGCCCCGTCCTCCCAACCCCTTCGGATGCCGCACGATCAGGGGGACGCGGTTGGTGATGTGATCCGCGGTCTGGTGATCGCCAAAGACGGCCAGTTCTCCCTGATTCTCCCCGTGATCGGAGCTGACCACGATCAGTGTGTCGTCCAGCACGCCGAGGGCGCGAAGCTTGTCCACCAGCGCCCCAACCTGAAGATCCGCGTACCGAACGCCACAGTCGTAGCCGTCAATCCACTTCCGGTAAGTCGCCATGTCGGATATCGAATCCGGCATCCGGGGCCACTGCCGGTAACCCGAAGGATCCGTATAGGAGCCCCCAGGCTCTTGCGCGCAACCGGGGCCGTAGGTGTCCCACGTCCGGCGGAGAATGTCCTCGGTCATCCAGGCGGGCGGCGGATCCTTTTCAAAGGGGTTGCCCATCGAGGCGGGGGCGCGGTAGGGCGTGTGCGGGTCCCAGATGTTGACATGGAGATACCAGCCGTCGCTCGTTCCCTTTCGCTCGAGCCAGTCCAGCGCATAGGGAATGATCTGCTCGGCGCTCTCCATTCCCCCGAAGCCGGTGTTGATCATCTCCCGAAATCCCTGGTAGAACCAAAAGGCGGAGTGACGCTCGGCATACGGGCTCACGGACACGGGATAGAATCCGGCCTGCCGGACCAGGACCATCAAACGGTCCCGAAACGTGGTAAAACCGCGTTCGGCGGGAGGAATGAACGGATCGGCCGCCTTCCCACCGTGGTTGATCGCTCCGTTGCGAATGCCGCAGCGTCCCGAGTAAAAGGCGGCCCGCGACGGCAGACAGGGCGAGTCCGATACGTAGCAGTTCTCGAATCGGACCCCCTCCGCCGCCAACGCGTCAATATGGGGCGAGGTAGCCCGTGGATAGCCGTAACATCCGAGATGATCCGGACGCAGGGTGTCAATATCAATATGGAGGATACGCATCGTCAGATGCTCCCCCCGCGCGGCCGTTGCCGACCGCGCGGCCTGGTCCCATCCGCCTTCCCGCCGGAGAACTCAGTTCGTGCTGCGCCCCTTCACGCCCGCCGCCGTGGCCGCATTGGCCCGAGCTTTCTCGTGCGGACGAAGCGCCCGAACGGCCTTGCCGGCCCGCCACATCTCGGAGTCCCGCATGGCGTTGAGCTCTTTCTCCAGGCGCTCCTTGTAATCAGGCCGTCCGCACGCGCGCATGACGCGCCGAGCCTCCGCCTGACTGGCCACCGCCTTGTAAAGGGCCTTGAAGACCGGCAGCGTGGCTTTCTTGAACTTCGGCTTCCAGTCCAAAGCGCCGCGCTGGGCCGTCGCCGAACAGTTCCGGAACATCCAGTCCATCCCGTTCTCGTCCACCAGGCGGATCAAACTCTGGGTGAGTTCCTCGACCGTCTCGTTGAACGCCTCGCTCGGCGTGTGGCCGTGCGCCCGGAGGACGTCATACTGGGCTTCCATGATGCCCGCCAGCGCCCCCATGAGCACGCCGCGTTCGCCGACAAGATCACTCGTGGTCTCGTGCTCGAAGGTGGTCGGGAAGAGGTAACCGGAGCCGATCGCGATGCCGAGGGCCAGGACACGCTCCTTGGCCCGGCCGGTCGCATCCTGGGCCACGGCAAAGCTGGAGTTGATGCCGACGCCGGCCAAGAAGTTCCGCCGGACCGAGGTGCCCGATCCCTTGGGCGCGACCATGATCACATCCACATCGGACGGCGGCTTGACCCCCGTCTGATCGCGATACACATAGCCGAACCCATGGGAGAAGTAGAGCGCCTTGCCGGCGGTCAGGAAGGGTTTGATCTTCGGCCACACGACCTTCATCGCCGCATCCGCCACAAGAAGGCAGAGAATGGTGCCCCGCTCCGCCGCCTCCTCGAGTTCGAAAAGGGTCTTGCCCGGAACCCAGCCGTCCTTTCGAGCCCGTTCCCAATCGTTCGGAAAGGCCTTGGATTGGCCGACGATCACGGAAATGCCGTTATCCTTGAGGTTGAGGGCCTGCGCCGGACCCTGAACGCCGTAGCCGAGGACGGCCACCACTTCCTTCTTGAGCACCTGCTGGGCCTTGCGGAGAGGAAACTCCTTGCGGGTCACCACCGTTTCAAGAACACCGCCAAAATCAATCTGAGCCATGAAGGATCTCCTGGTTTTGAGGTCGTACCATTCGCCACAACTCAAACGGCCCCTTAATTTCCTCCTTTCCGGTACGGAAGTCCAGTAAAATTGAACGCGCGAACTTTTGGCGATCGGGCAACGTTAGATGGAATAGAATGTAAGGAGTATGGATATGCATCGTCTGATCGGTCTGGCGTTTCTTTTGGGAACCTTGGCTCTGCGCGCTCAACCTTCCGAACCCGCGGCACCTCTGGCTCCCCCGCCCACCATCCGGGAGCGCGAGGCCGCTATACGCGCCGGCCTGGCATGGCTCGAATCGGTCCAGAAACCGGACGGTTCCTGGTCCGATTCCCGCTTCCCCGCCCTGACGGCGCTTCCGCTCTGGGCGTTCGCCCAAAGCGACTATCCGAATCGAGAGGCCATCATCCGGAAGGCCGTAGCGTTCCTCGCCTCGTGTGCGCGCGAAGACGGTGGAATTTACCAGGTCCTCCCGGGTCGGGGAGGCGGACTCAGCACCTACAACACCGCCATCTGTCTGGCGGCGTTGCACGCCGTCCGGGATCCCGCCCTCACCCCTCTGCTTCTCCGCGCCCGGCGCTTTCTGGCCGCCGCGCAGAATCTGGAACAAGGTCCCCACTATGGGGGCATGGGATACGATGCGGCGAGCGACCGCCCCTATGCCGATCTGAACAACACCGTCTGGGCCGTCGAGGCCATGCGTCGGACCGAATCGCTGGAAGACCTGCGGCCCGCAGGCGAAAGGCGGGCGGATCTGAACTGGGAAGCCGTCCGCGCCTATCTCCGAAAGGTTCAGAATACCCGGGAGGCGGGACCCGATCATGAGGGCGGCTTTTTCTATCGGGTGGATGAAAGCAAGGCCGGAACCGAAACCAATGCTCAGGGAAAAGTCATCTTCCGCTCCTACGGGAGCATGACCTACGCCGGTCTGCTGAGCCTGATCTATGCTGCCGTGGACCGCCAGGATCCCCGCGTCCAGTCCGCCTTCGACTGGGCCGTCCGGCACTGGACACTCGACGAAAACCCGGGCATGGGTGCGGAAGGGCTTTACTACTTCTATCACATTCTGACCAAGGCGCTCGCGGCCTATGGCCGGCCGGATATTCCTCCGTCGGGAAATCGCTCGACGCCGATCCCCTGGAAAGAGGCGTTGACCGACCGGTTGCTGGCGCTTCAGACGCCTGGCCCCCACCCCGGACAGATCTACTGGGTCAACGAGACCGGGCGTTGGCAGGAATCCGACCCCGTGCTGGTCACCTCATATACGATCCTGGCTCTCCAGATGCTCCGCTGACGCCAGACCGGCCGGCTGAATCCGTCCACACACACCCCAGGCGCGCCCCTTGTTGGTGGCAATGGCAAAAAGCACTTCGTTCTCGCCTTCTCGGAACGACGCGGCGGCGCGATACTGATCCGGAAGGCAGGGGTTGGTCGCCTCCGGAACAACGGCAACCCCCCGGCCGTTGATCCACACCTTCACCGGCCCATCGGCGCCAAACAGGAGAATTCCCTGGAAGGCGCAGGGAAATCGGAGGGTGGACCGAACATAGACAAGGCCATCCTTCCCTTGATGAACGCCCCGGATGTCGGCCATCTCCTCCGGCCCGATGGTGGGCACCGGCCGAAAGGTGAGATCGGCAGGCGGACGCGCGAGAGTTTGCCCAACGGCCGTGACGTCCACGAGCGGCGAGGCGGAAAAGTCGGTCAGCCGCTGCGCGAGGCGAAGATCTCCGCCCGAAGCGATCAGATCGTCCAGGTCGGCGAGATGACGCCGAATCCGCCGGCGGTCCTCGACCGCACCCCCATACTGTTCGTACCCCTCCTGAAGCCGCTTCTCCACCCGCTCGGAGATGCGCCGGATACTCCGCAGTGCTTCCTGCACCGCCTCCCGATCCCCCTGTTCCGATGCCTGACGCGCCCGGTGAAGACCCGCCTTGCGAGCCCCCAGATACCGGATAATGAGGGCAGGCATGTCGAGCATCGCCAAGGCGTCGCGGTTCCGCCGGACCGCCGCCCGCAACTCGCCGATGCGGCGGTCCAGATAGTCGGCCAACCCTTCATAATCCAGGCGGGCCTGGTCCGGTCCCATGTCCGCCAAAATCGGACTGTCTAGAAACGTGCCCCGCCGAGACGTAGGAATGGACTCCATCAAACCGGCAATCTCGGAATACTCATCCCGGGGAAGTCCCCAGAACCGACGGCAGAACCGGGCGCCAAACCGAGGATAATCGTGGGGACGGTCGCTCCACAACCGTTCGGCCGCCAGAGCCTGGAAGAACCAGTAGTTATCGAAAAAGGCGCCCCGATACAGTTCCCAGTTGGTGTTGAATCCGCCCGTCACCCCCTGCCGAATGGCCTCCTCGATCGTCTCGACAATCCAATGATGCCCACGGTTCAACGGAATCGAATCGTGCCAGTAGATATTGGTGGCCGTCGCGACGTGGACCTCAAAGCCCTGGTCCCGGAAAAATCGGAACGTTCCGCCCCAGGGAGCTGTGTAATGCCAGTCCGTGATCAGAACTTCGCGGCTCACCTTTTCGATCGCGCGGCGAGCCGCGTCGGGCGTTCCTCCATTGGTCGCATCGCTCCGGGGAAAGCACGCCGGCGCAAGAAACTTGTCTCCATAGATCATCGTCCGGGCGCCCAGCGCCTTCACCTGTCCATGCAGCCAGTTGAGGTGATCGGCCAGCAAATCCTCAGGCCTCCCCACCGCCCGGCAGCGGGGACAGCGGCCGGCGTGGGACTCGTCATAACCGATATGGAGGAAGGGCGGCCGAAAGGCGTCGGCCACATCGCTGAGAAGTCCCGCCAGAAAAGGGCGCGCGCGCGGATGGGTCGGACAGAGATTGAAGGGTGAGGCAGGGTCTTCCCGCAAAGCCGCATAAGGGCCGTGAAGCAGGCGGTCCATATGGCCCAGGGTGGGAACCTGGGGAATGACGGTGACGCCGAAAAGCCGGGCCCATTCGACCAGTTCGCGCGCCTGCGACGGTGTCAGGGCTCCCGGTGGGGTTACCTCCGGCGCACTCGGATAGGCAAAGGTTCCTTCGAGATAGAGGTGAAAGGTGTTTAAACGAAAATAGGCCAAACGTTGAATCACGGCCTTGAGATGGGCCGGACGATACTCCATCTCCCGGGCCAGATCGTAGTGCAGTCCGCGACTGGCCAGGCGCGGCCAGTCAACAATTCGGAAGGGCGGAAGAAAGCCCTGTTCCTCCGTCTCCTCCATCACCTGAACCAGTGTCATCAATCCCCGGATCAACCCCTCCCACGCCAGGGCCGTCAGATGGAGCGCCCCCTCTTCCGCGCGAAGTTCGTAAGCCTCGCGCAAAAGGCTCTCAGGCTGACCGGCCCACTCCGGCATTTGGAAATGAGGATCACACCGGACGTGAACGGTCAGGCCCTCGTCGGCCAGCCGTTCCCCGAGAACCAATGCCGCCAACCGGCGCCAATCGGGAACGCGATCAGGAGGAACTCCCTCGTCCTGGAATCGAAGACCTCTGGCGATCGGGATCGGAAGCCCGTCGCGTCGGGCGAGATAGCGGGGAAAAGGAATGAGGGCGTCGAACATCACGAGCGTTCAAGGGGGGGATTGCGGTTTCATGGCGACCCAGCGGCCGCCCTTCCTTTCGTATACGGCCTGGCTCTGATAATCCACTTTCTTGTCAAACTCGCCGTCGGCATTCTCATCCATCAGGGTATAGGCCACCCGTCCCTCGGCATCGCCGATATGGACCATGAAGGCCCGGACGTCGCCGGTCTCCGGGTCCAGGAGGACATCCACGAAAGGATGACCGCGTGTGCAGAGCGTGCGGGTGTTGCTCCCGTCGAAAAAGAGACGCTCGCCCCGATGCAGAAGCGCCAACCGCTCGGTTCCGTCCGTCTGACGTTCGCGCTGTAGACGCGCAATCCCGGCGGGGGTGCCGAGAGAAACGGAAGCCGAAGGCGCCCGGCATCCGATCGCCAGAAGCAGTACCAACAACCCTGGAAGGAGCCGTGTCATCAATACAGGCTCATCGTACCAAGCCGTGGGGACTCTGTCCAGAATCGGACAACCCCCATGGCTGTGTTGTCCGCTTTTCCTCGAAACCATTTCCTTGCTGAATTCTATTGAACATCAAACTCGTTTTGACGACTCTTCAATTTCACAAGGAAAATCCATGGTCCCTCGGACAGTGTCACGATACCGGTTCATCGGGATTCTCGGGCTGGCAGGCCTCCTTGGAATCGTCGCGTTTGCGACAAAAAGGCTGTTTTGGCCCAAACGTTTTCAAGTGGTCGTACCGGGAGCCCTATACCGCTCGGGCCAGATCCAGCCGTGGCTGATCAAACACATCCTCGCCCATTTTCAAATCGAGGTGATTCTCGATCTTCAGGGTGAGCGACCCTCGTCGGCCCGCGCGCGAGAAGCCGAACTCGCCGTGGCTCATGACATGGGCGTTTTGTACTATTCGTTTTCCTTGGAAGGGGATGGCTCGGGTTCCGTGGAGGAGTACGCCCGTGCTCTAACCGTCTTGCATCGCTCACGCCAGGCCGGAAAACGGGCACTGGTGCATTGCGCGGCGGGGACCGAACGGACCGGCGCCCTCATCGCCTTCTACCAACTTCTGCTTGAGAAACGGCCGCCCGAATGGGTCTGGAATGAACTCCAGAAGGCCGGCCACCGCCCTTCCCGCAACCCGCGCCTGCGACTGTTCATCAACCAGATGCTCCCCCCGCTGTCTGCTCGCCTTAAAAAAGAAGGACTACTCACTGAGATTCCCTCTCCCCTCCCCTTGTTACCGACCGCCCACCTCTCGCCCAGCGTTGCCGGCCACTTTTCTCCCTGCCTGGCTTTCGCCTCCTTCTGAGTTGCCCCCCTTCTGCTCTGCCGATTTGGCATTGCCTTGGAAATGAAAAGGGCGTACAAAAGCCTCCTTCTCGCGAATCGGAGTTTTCCCATGCGTGTTGGTCTGACCTATGATCTCCGGGACGATTATCTCCAACAGGGCTGGTCCGAGGAGGCTACGGCCGAATTCGACCGTGCCGATACCATCGAAGGGATCGAGAACGCCCTCCAAGCCCTGGGTTATCAGACCGATCGAATCGGAAACGCCCGCGCCCTCGTCGAGCGGCTTGCCCGAGGCGAACGATGGGACATCGTCTTCAACATTGCCGAGGGATACTTTGGCCCCGCCCGGGAGTCTCAGGTGCCAGCCCTTTTGGAACTGTATCAGATCCCATTCACCTTTTCCGATTCACTGGTACTGGCTCTCGCCCTGCACAAGGGAATCACGAAGCGCCTGGTCCGTTCGGCGGGGATTCCCACACCCGATTTCGCGGAGGTTCGCTCGCCTGCCGACATCGCCTCGGTCCGCCTTCCATTTCCCCTCTTCGCCAAACCTGTGGCGGAAGGCACCGGCAAGGGCATCTCCTCCGATTCCCGCCTCGATTCATCCGACGACTTGACCCGCGTCTGCCGACGTCTGTTGCGCCAATACGGCCAACCCGTCCTAGTGGAACGCTTTCTTCCCGGCCGCGAATTCACGGCCGGCGTGGTCGGCAACGGCCGGCGCGCGCGGGTCATCGGCGTAATGGAGGTTCACTACCGTTCGTCCGACGAGGCCATCTACTCCTACGAGACCAAGAAGGAGTACGAGACACGGGTCGATTATGAGCCCGCGTCGGGGTCGGTCCGAGATCAGTGCGCCGAGCTGACGCGGCGGGTGTGGGACTTGCTGGGATGCCGGGACGCCGGCCGTGTGGATCTCCGATGCGACGGCCGCGGCCGGCCGTTTTTCTTGGAGATCAATCCCCTGGCCGGACTTAACCCCGTCCATTCCGATCTTCCCATCCTCGCCCGGCTGCATGGATGGTCCTTCGAATCCCTCATCGCTGAAATCATGCGTCATGCCCTGGCGCGGTACGGCCTCACTCCGCCCCATCCCCGGAGGCGGCAGCCCGTTCGCTTTCGAGCAACCGCTGGCAATAGTGAACTCCGCCGGCTTCGTCCCGGAACTCGCCCTCCAACTGGGCACGATAACACCGATCGAGAATCCGCTTGAATTCCGGTCCCGGCTTCAATCCCAACGCGAGCAGGTGGCGTCCCATGACAATCGGGCGGGGCGCCCGATCCTGAACCTCCAGCGCCCGGGCCCGTTCCCATAGCCATTCCGTTTCCGGGCATTGGGTCTCCGTCATCGGCGGCCGGCCGAAAAAATCCGCTCGGGCCACACGAACCAGCCGGTCAATCCGACCCACCCGGACGGCTAAGCGCCGGATGGCGGCATCCCCGGCCTGTTCCGTATAGAGCATGCGGGGTCTCAGGTGTTCCACCACCAGCGGTACGACGGCCTCGACAATGGCCGGCGGAACGGCCAATCGGGCCAGGAACGCACGCGTGGGCTCCGCGCCGGCGATGCAGTGTCCCCGCGAACGGATCCGTCCCCCCTCCGCGCCGGAGGTGAGCGGTTTTCCAAAGTCATGGCAGAGCACGGCCAACCCCACGATGAGGTCTTCGGTTTCATCGCCCACTCGCTCCCGCGCGAAGGCATCCAGGCTGTGAAGGGTATGCGTCCATACATCGCCCTCCGGATGCCAATCCGGTTCCTGTGCACATCCAATCAACGCCTGGAGTTCGGGATAGAAGCGCGTCCAGCCGGTTTCGCGCAGGAAGGTCAGCCCGGCCGACATCATGCGACCCTTGATCAGCAGCTTCTTCCACTCTTCGAATACCCGCTCGCCCGCCATTCCTTCCGGCGTCATACGGGTCGCCAGCGCAATCGTTCCAGCATCAGCCGTAAGCCCAAAACGGGCCGCAAACTGCATTCCGCGCAACACGCGGAGGGGATCTTCCATGAATCGCTCCGAAACGGCGCGCAAACAGCGGCGACGAAGATCGGCCTCGCCACCAAAGAAATCAAATCGCTCGCCCGTCAGCGGATCCTCCATCATCGCGTTGATCGTAAAATCCCGCCGGGAGGCGGCCTCCCGATAATCCATGAAGGGGTCGCCCACCACGTCGAACGCCTTGTGTCCAGGGCCCTGTTTGCTCTCCCGCCGGGGGAGCGAAAACGAGAGCGGCCAGTGGTGAACCTTGAACACCGCAAACGAACGGCCCACCGTTTCGATGGGAAAAGTGGACGTCAGCAGCACCTCCAGCGTCTCGGCCGACAACCCATAGACTTCGATGTCCACATCCTCGATGGGGATACCGAGCAGGGAATCCCGGACCCCGCCGCCGACGACCAGCCCCCGCCCGCCCTGCCGGGCAATGGCCCGGCAGACGTTCATCACCCTGTCGCGCAGCGATGGATCTTTCCAGCAAAGCATATCGGCCGATGGACTTGACAAATCGTGCTCACGACCGGCCAGTCCGCCTGAGAGACCAGCAACGGAGAGACACGCTCTCGGCCGAGCATAGCGCATTCCACCGCTCAAATCCATCCCCATCGCCGCGCCGCGCGAAGCATCCTCCGAACCCCGGCCCCCACCCGTAGGGAAGAACCCGCCGCCCACGGAGAGTCCCGCGGGACGCGAGGGTCGTCCTCGTTCACCCCCTGCTCGGAGCGTCCTGGAGGGGAGGCGACCGGTGAAGAATCTCGGCCACTTTGGCGATCAGATCCGATTGACGATAGGGCTTCTGGATGAAGCCCGCCAAGCCCTTGCCGGCGAAACGGCTGGTGGCCTCGGACTCGGTATAGCCGCTCGAGAGAATCACCCGCACGTGGGGACGACAGAGGCGAATCTCGCGAAACGCCTCCTCGCCGTTCAACCCCGGCATGGTCATGTCCAGCAGAACCACGTCAATCACATCGGCGAATTTTCGGAAGAGTTCCACACCCTCGCGGCCGTCGGCCGCGGTCAGAACCTGCAATCCCGCCCGTTCGAGAGCCCGGCGGGCGAGCGACCGGATGGTCTCGTCATCGTCCACCACCAGCAGGGTCCCCTTCAACGCCGGAGGCGGTGAGTCGGACGCCGGGGTTTCCGGCGTCGGGGACGGTTCGGCGGCCGCAGGAAAGAGGACTTTGAATGTCGAGCCGCGGCCCGGTTCGCTGTACACCTTGACGGTCCCCTTGTGGGCGCGCACGATCCCGAGAAGCGCCGAAAGGCCAAGGCCGCGTCCCGTGAACTTGGTCGTGAAGAAGGGATCGAAAATCCGCGCCTGGATTTCCGGCGTCATCCCGACCCCGGTATCGGAGACTTCCAGATAGACATACAACCCTTCGGCCAGCGATTCGTTCAAGTAGACACTTCGCAGGTAGGCCGCATCGCAGATCATGGCCTCGGTCGAGATGGCGATAATGCCGCTTCGGTCCCCGATGGCCTCGGACGCGTTGACGATCAGGTTCATGACGATCTGTCGGATCTGCGTGGGGTCGGCGAGAATGGCCGGAAGCGACTGGGCCAGGTCGTATTTGAGAACCGCCTTTTTCGAGATGGAGAGTTGAAGCAGATTGCCCATCTCCTCCACCAGAGCACTGAGGTTGACGGGCTCGACGGTGAGGCGTCCGCGCCCCGAATAGGCCAGCAACTGCCGGCAAAGATCGGCCGCCCGCTGCGCCGAGCGTTCAATCTGCTTGAGGCTGTCGTAAGCCGGCGAGCCTTCTGGGATGTCCAACAGCGCCAGACTGGCATTGCCCAAAATGCCGGTGAGAAGATTATTAAAATCGTGGGCGATGCCGCCGGCCAGCACCCCAAGGCTTTCCAGCTTCTGGGTCTGCTGAATCTGCATCTCCATCCGGCGCCGTTCATCCTCCGCCCGCCGCGCGGCCGTGACGTCCACGAACAGAACGGCGAACTGGCCTGGCGCCGGCCGGAACGCTGTGACCTCATAATGCCGGTTGAGGACTGCACTGAAACGCTCGAAATGGACAGGTTCCCCCGTCAGCGCCACCCGGCCGTACGTTTCGATCCATTCCGGTTCCGTCTGGGGCATAACCTCCAGGACCGTCCGCCCGATCAGATCTTTCGCCTTCAGTCCCGTCATTTCCTCGAAGCGGGGATTGACCTCGAGGAACCGATAGTCACAGGGCCTGCCCTGATCATCCAGGATGATCTCATGAAGGGCGAAGGCATCGAGCATGGCGTCGAACAACTGGCGATAGCGCGCCTCGCTGCGGCGAAGCGCATTCCACATGACCCGTTCGCGGGTCACATCCCGGAAAACCAGCACCGCTCCGATGATCGAGCCGTCGGAGAAGCGGATGGGGGCCGCAGAATCGGCAATCACACGTTTTCGTCCATCGCGCGTGAGGAGCAACGTGTGATTGGTGAGTGAGACCTTCTGGCCAGAGGCCAGCACACGCCGGGCGGGATTGTCAAGGGGTTCCTGGCTCGTCTCGTCTACAATTCGGAAAATCTCCTCGAGGGGCCGTCCCGTGGCTTCCTCCCCGGTCCATCCCGTGATGGATTCCGCGGCCAGGTTCATCAATGTGATTCGTCCCTCCGAATCGGTCGCGATCAGTCCGTCGCCAATGGACCGAAGGGTCACATCCAATTCCGCCCGCTCCCGTTCCAGTTCCCGTATGGCCCGTTTTTCGCCGGTGATGTCCCGGAAGAGGGCTTCCACAACGCACAAGCCCTCTGCGGTCTCCGCCAGCCTCTGCGCATATACCCTCGCCCAACGTTCCTCGCCGCGCGGTGTTTGGTAATGAAACTCGACTCCCCGGGCAACCCCCTCCCTCTCGAGCGGACGCCGCAGTTCCTCCCACGACTGCCGGGCGAGAATCAGCTCGCGCAGGAGTTTGCCACGCACGTCGGCCGGCGAGCTGGTCAGACCGAGAAGAGCGATCAGTGTCTCATTGCATTCGATGAGACGGCCAGTCCGGGCATCAAAATGACACACGCCATCTCCCGTCATGGAGGTCAACCGACAGATTCTCTCATCCATGAGGCACCTCCGGTTCGCTTTTGTTTTAGCGCTCTTTCCTCCCCCCTTCAACACTTTTCCCTGTATTAAACAAAAGGCCCGCCCTGGCGGGCGGGCCTCGAACTGGCCTCTGGAATCAACGACTAACGGATGGCCACCTCCCGTCCGGTTTCGGCCGAGGCATATACGGCGTCAATGAGTTTCATCACCGTCAGCCCCTCCTCACCCGTCGCGGCGGGCGGACGCTCCCCGCGACAGGCGGCCAGAAAGGCGCGGATCTGATTGTGGAAGGGGTTGCCCCGGTCGGGACGATAGGGTGTCACATCCGCTATTCGTTCTCCGTATTCCGTAAGAATTTTCAGCGGCTTGCCGTCGAAAATCCGAACCCCTGACTTCGTCCCGAGAAATTCGATAAAACCTCCATCCTCGGCGTTGCAGGCCCATGCGATTTCGAAGGACATGGACGCCGCTGTCCCGAATCGGACGAATCCGGCCGCATAATCCTCGACATCGAAAACCCCGTCGTACTTGGGGGGGCCCGCCCACATGCTGACATACCGATACCGCCGCATGTCGGAGCCGAACTTCGCATAGGTCATCGCACTGACGGCCGTGGGATTCCAAAGCCCGCTGACAAACATCGCCGCATCGAACCAATGCACGCCAATATCGATGAGCGGGCCGCCGCCCGACTGAGCCTTCGTCGTAAACCAGCCGCCTAGACCAGGAATGCCCCGGCGGCGGATCAACACAGCCCGAATATGGTAAATCTCGCCGAATTCGCCCTTCTGGATCAACTCCCGAACCAGTTGGGCATCGGTATCCTGGCGGCGAACCATGCCGATCTGAAGCGTGCGCCGGCTGGCTCGAGCGGCCTCGACGATCTGCTCCGCCTCGCCGGCATTCATGGCCATCGGCTTTTCAAGCAGCACGTGTTTCCCAGCCTTGAAGGCCGCCACGGCCACCTCCTTGTGCAGAGTGTTACCGACGCACACGCTGACCGCGTCCACGTCAGCCCGGGCCAGCAACTCCCGATAGTCGATGTATCGCTCCCTGACCCCGAGCGCATCGGCTTTCTGGTCGAGGCGCGCCTTGTCTACGTCACAGACGGCCGTCAGGTCGGCCTCGCTGCCGACAGCCCGGTAGGCGTCGGCATGGACCGATCCGATTGCGCCCATTCCGATGATTCCGACCTTCAGCGTCTTCATGCCCGTTTTCCTCGGATGATTTGAACCCTATACGAAAACGGAAAAATTCTACCGAAGGGGGGTTGGCAATGGCGACAAAAAAAGGTAGCGTTCCGCCATGACTCCCGAGGAACGGATGTTGATGGCCTACCGGGGACGTCCCTGCGATCGCCCCCCCGTGGCGCCGGAATTCTGGTACTACTACCCTGCCCGGTTGTTGGGAGTGGATATGGCGGAATTCCGGACCATTCCCTTTCACCGGGCCTTGAAGGTCGCCTTCGAACACTTCGGCTGCGAAGGGTGGGGCATCGTCACACCCCATCTTCCGCCGCCCGCGGACGTCACGATCGAACACGAAACACGCCCCCTCGACGAGCACCGTCTCGAAACCCTCACCCGGTATCGTATGCCCGACGGTTGCTGCCAGGAGCGTATCCTATTCGAACGCCAGGATGCCGCCGTATGGGCCGCTGAACATCCGATCAAGGACTGGGAACGGGATCTCCCCCTCTACCTCCATTTCCATCTGGATCGCGATCCAGAAGAGGCCGACGTCAAAGAGGCGGTGGCCGCATGGGAGGAGGTGGGCGAGTCCTACCTTCTGGAGGCCAACCTGGGTTCCACTTTTTTCGACTTTATCGCCCCGGCCCGCGCTGGCGGAATCGAGCAGGCCATCGCGGATTTCATGGAGCGGGAGCGGGAGCTCGAAGCGGTCCGGGAGCGGTACGGCGACTTCATGGTCCGGAAAGCCCGGGCGTTCTGCCGCCACACGCCCTTCGAAAGCTTTTTCATCGGCTGTACCTGGAGCTGCCTCTCCCTATTGAGCCCGGATTTCTGGCGCCGGTGGGATCGTCCGATCCTAGCCGCCGTCGCCGACGAACTTCATCGGCATGGGCGCCTCCTCCATCACCATTTTCATGGGCGCTGCCGGGAGGTCGTGGCCGATTTTGCGGAAATCGGGCTCGATTGCGTCTGCCCCTTCGAACGCCCTCCCGGCGGCGACATCGCCGGCCTGCCGGGCTTGCGGGAGGTGGCGGATCGTCTGGCCGGGCGGACTACCTTCAACGGAAACGTCCATACGGTCGAGACGCTGATCCGGGGAACGCCCGACGACGTCCGACGGGAGGTCCGGGAGATCCGCGCGGCCTTCGAAGGCAATCCCCGACTGATCATCGGGACCGGCGATCAGGTCGGCGCCGAAACGCCAGAAGAGAATCTCTGGGCAATGATCGAGGCCGCCACCCAGTGACCTCTCTCGCCAGGCGTCCCCGGAATAAACCGTTGCGCCCCCACGTCGAATGTCCTACTATCGCCTCATGAATGTGGAGTCTCCGCGTCCGGATTCGTCGGTCCTTCCCCCCATCGGCGCTCATTTCTCGACCGCCGGCGGTTTGCCCCGCGCCCTGGAAGAGGCCTACGGGTTCCGCTGCGGCGTCGCACAGCTTTTCACCGCCTCGCCCCGACAGTGGACTTCCCCTCCGGTTTCCGACTCGGTGCGGTCCGCCTTCCTCGAGACCCACGCCCGGATCCGTGTTTTGCCGATCGCGCACGCCGCCTATCTCATCAATCTCGCCGCCACGGGCGATAACGGCGTCAAATCCCTTCAGGCCTTCACCGCGGAGTTACGCCGTTGCGAAGCCCTGGGCATCCCCTACCTCGTCGTTCATCCCGGTTCCGCCGGCGACACGCCACTCCCTCAGGCGATCCGGCAGGTGGCTCGACGGCTGGATGAGGCGGTGGAGCGCTCGGAAACCCGTCATCCCCTCGTTCTTCTTGAGACAACCGCGGGGATGGGACACACCATCGGCGCCGCGTTTGAGCACCTGGCCGAAATTCTGAGCGCTTCCCGTTTCCCCAACCGTCTCGGAATCTGTTTCGATACGGCCCATGCCTTCGAGTCCGGCTTCGACCTCCGGACTGTCGAGGGATATGAACAGACATTCGACGCTCTCTTTTCCCTCATCCCTCCGGAGAAACTTCTGGCGTTTCATCTCAACGACTCACAAACCGACCTCGGCTCCCATGTGGACCGTCACGCGCACCTGGGCCAGGGAAAGATCGGTCTCGATCCCTTCCGCCGACTGGTCCGCGATCCCCGCTTCGCCCCTCTCCCGAAATGCCTTGAAACCGAGGACGATGATCAACGGCCGGAGGACATCCGTTGGCTCCACCGGTTTCTTCAAGATTCCCCCGCCTCCATCGAGGAGCGTCGCCATGAACGTGCCGAAGCCCCGCGATCTGGATCCCGTTCGTCTCGCCCGCGGTCCCGTTGAGATCGGCGTTACCCCGGCCTACGGCGCCAATCTTGTCTCCCTCCGATTTCAGGGACGAGAGCTGATTCACTTCGATCGTCAGGCATGCCTCGCCGGCGAAAAGATCACCGGGACCTTCCACATGTTCCCGACGCCGTGCCGCCTTGCGGGAGCCTCTTATACCTTCGAAGGGCGGCGAATCGACCAGCGCAAACACGGCCAACCGGTGGTCATTCACGGTCTTGTCCGGGACGAGCCGTTCGAAATTCAATCATTAGGGCCCGATCGGCTTCGTGTCCGTCTGATCATCGCTCCTGGAACGCGGGTGTTCGAGGGGTTTCCCTTTCCCGGCGAGTTCGAGCTGGGGTTCGAGGTGGATGAGCAGGGCGTTACGGTTCGCTACGGAGTCCGGAATACCGGTCCGACCGCCCTGCCCTTTGGCTACGGTATTCATCCCTATTGGGCGATTACCGGCCCCCGCCAGATGACCCAGATTCGCATTCCTTGCGACCGAGTTCTCGAAACCCGCGACCTCATCCCGACCGGCGGCACACGAAGCGTGGATGGGACTCCCCTGGACTTCCGTTCCCTGCGCCCCCTCGGCGACCAAACCCCCGACCATATCTACTGGAAGCGCCACCGGGACGCGATGGCCGAACTCTATCCCTCAGGCCAGGGGGTTCGCGTGGTTCTGTCCGCCTCCCCCGATTTTACGCACATGATTCTTTATGCCCCGCCTGACGCCCCTTTTGTCTGCCTGGAACATCTCACCGCGGCGCCCAACGCCCCCAACCTGCCACACGCGGGAGAGGTCGCTCACCTTCAGATTCTTCCCCCAGGCCAGGCCGCCGAGGGCTGGGTTCGGTACGAGATTCGCCCCAACTAAAAGCGGAGGTGCTTCTTGAAGAAGGACTCCGAACGGTTGCCGCCCCACCCGTGTTCGCCCTGGAAGAGATCCAGCTCCAACCGCTCGGGAACCCCCGCCGCCCGATAGATCCGCTCGACCTGGCGATAACACATCATCGCCGTATCCACCAGGAAACAGGTATCGTAGACTCCAATAGCCACCAGCAGCGGCCGCGGCGCAATGAGTCCCTGAAGATCGGGTAGATCCACCCGCTTGAAGAGGCCAGGCGCCACCTGCATGCCGCAGTAGTTGCAGTCACGCATGCCGAAATAGGCCCACAGGTCGCTGTAACAGATGATCTCGGCCGCCTTGAAACGCTCGTCACACAGCATGGACCAGAGCGTCATGGTGCCGCCACCGCTAAGGCCCATCACGCCCATCCGTTCAGGATCGGCATACGGCTGCCTGGCTACAAAATCGGTTGCCGCCATCCCGTGCGTCACATTGATGGAGAGCGAGGTCATGCCCAGCATCGTGGCGTGAAGATAGTAGATGTTGCACCAATCCCGCGATCCGTTGACGTTCAGATAGTTGGGCTTGTAACTGTCATTCCGTTCCCCAGCCCCGATCCAGTCGATCGCAAAGGTGACAAAGCCCTTCTGGGCCATCTGAAACCCGTAGTCGTAGTTGTGCTGAACGGCACTCTGCATCTTGTCCGGCGAGCTCTTGTCTCCCATCACGGGGGCCTTCCCGAAGGCACCATGCCCGTGCCAGCAGAGAATGGCCGGCCGCCGCTCCCCGCGCCGGATATCCGACGGAATATTGACCAGCAGCGTGGCCGATAGATGTTTCTGAACGTCAATGATCCAGCGCTGCTTGCGCAGTCCATCCGCCTCCCACTCGACCAAGAGCTGCGGATTGAGCGGGACGCGGGCTGGAAAATCGCCAAGACAGGCACGCACGAGCGGCCAGGTCGCCGCCTTCCATTTGCGGAAATCCTCGCGCGTCCGCCCTTGAAACCGATGGGTCGGCCGGTGCTCCAGGGCAGTCTTGAAGAACATGGTCTGGGGACTGAGATTTCGCACGGTCATGGCGGTTTCCTTGTCGGATCAGGGGTTGGGGTCGAAGGACGGTCCTCAAAAAGACGGCCCTGAACCGGTTCCCGTAGCGAACCCAGGACGGGGGAAGGGAAAGGAGCGGCCGATCGGAGAAGGTTCAGAAAAGCGGCTTCATCCAGAATCGTTATCCCGAGTTGCCGGGCCTTGTCGAGCTTGCTGCCGGGCTTTTCGCCGGCCACCACGTAATCGGTATGGCGCGAAACGGAATCGCTGACGGTCCCCCCCGCGGCTCGAATGCGTTCGGCCGCGTCGGCCCGCGAAAGAGAGGCCAGGGTCCCGGTCAGAACGAAGGTCTTTCCCGCCAACGGCCCCTTCGGCCCCCCTCCACCCAACGGATGGATTCCGAGTTCTTTTAGCCGCTGGAGGACGCGCCGCCCGGCTTCCGAAGCGAAGTAGTCGGTCACACTCCGAACCACCTGCGGCCCGAACGCCAGAATCCAATCCTCTCCCGCGCGTCCGGCCGCCGGACGTGCCAGCCCGGCCGTTTCAAGTTCCGAGGCCAGCCGCGCCATTTCCGCCGTCGCGTGCGCATACCCCTCCGGATCGTCCTTCCTGGCGGGGCGTTGCGCCTCCCGCTCGTAATAGCGGCGCATGGCCCTCAGAAGAGGCGAGGTGGCCAGATCGTCGAAATCCCGATGCAGCAGGCCCAGGGCATGAGCCGTGGTGGCGCCGACCTCCGGAATCCCCAGCGCCAGAGTCCACCGGGCCAGCGGCAGGGTCCGCGCCTTTTGAAGGGCCTCCATCACCTTGCGCGCATTTTTGCTTCCGAAGAGCCGCGGATCGTCGGCCGTCCCAAGATTCAACCGAGCGAGATCGCTTTCGCTCACAGTAAAGAGATCGAGCGGCTCGCGGACAAGCCCCCCCTCGACCAACGCCTCCGCCACCGCTTCGCCCAGCATCTGAATGTCCAACGCCTCCCGAGCCGCCAGAAAAAGGAGTCGCCGAACGGTTTGGGCGGAACACTGGGGATTTGTGCAGCGCCAGGCGACATACTGGGGATCCCGGACAATGGGTCCCCCGCAGACGGGGCATCGGTACCCTAGCGCCTCCGCCAAACGGTAGGGAACCGTGCCCGGCGGACGGCGTTCCGTCAGTACGCGCGTGACAGCCGGAATCACCTCCCCCGCCTTTTCGATCTCCACCCAGTCGCACACCCGGATATCCTTGCGCCGGATCTCCTCCTCGTTGTGCAGAGTGGCCCGACTGATCAGAGAGCCGGCCAGCGGAACCGGTTCCAGCTCGGCGACGGGCGTTAAAAGGCCGGTCCGTCCCACCTGCACGGTGATGCCCTTGAGCCGTGTCACCGCCTTTTCAGAACCGTACTTGAAGGCCTTGGCCCATTTCGGCGCCCGTTCGATGGAAAGGGCTTCCCGCGCCTTGCGTTCGATGAGCTCCCGATCGGCGAAGCGATCCACCTTAATGACCGCGCCGTCGGTCTGGTACGGCAGCGTTTCGCGCCACACGCGGAGCTCTTCGATGGCCCGCCACATGGCCTCCATCCCGACGACCGGCCAGACCCGTGAATGCGTGGGCAATCCCAGCGTCGGCAACAGGCGGAGAAGTGCTTGCTGGCTTTCAATCGCCACCCCTTCCACGTCGCCAACGGCATAGAAGAGCATGCGGAGCGGCCGCCGGGCAACTTCCCGCGGATCGAGCAGTTTGATCGTCCCTGCCGTGGCGTTGCGGGGATTGTCGAAGGGCTTCTCGCCCGCCGCCGTCTGCGCCGCTTTCAACCGCTCGAAATCCTCGCGCGTCATGAAGACCTCGCCGCGTGCTTCGAACACCGCCGGCGGCGGGTCGGCCGTCAGCCGGAGCGGCACGGACCGGATCGTTCGAACATTGGCCGTCACATCATCCCCACTGCGGCCATCGCCCCTCGTCAGGGCGCGAACGAGCCGCCCCTCCTCGTATCGCACGGAAAGGCTGACCCCGTCTATCTTCGGTTCCACAACATAGGCGACAGCCTCCACACCGAGCAGCTTGCGCATCCGCCGGTCGAACCGTTCCAGTTCCTCGCGACTGTAAGTGTTCTCCAGGCTGAGCATGGGAATGGTGTGGGAATAGGAGACGAACCCCGGCAGCGGTTCGCCTCCGACGCGGTGGGTGGGGGATGCGGGATCATCCAGTTCGGGATGGCGGCGCTCAAGTTCCTGGAGTTCGCGGAAGAGGGCGTCGTAGGCTTCATCGCTGATCTCCGGGCGCCCCTCGACGTAGTAGAGGCGGTTGTGGCGCTCGATCTCGCGCCGCAGCCAGCGGATGCGTTCCGCCTCCCGGCGATCCCCATTCATCGCGCGGTTCCCCCCAGATGGCGCGCCATGGCGGCCTTCAACAAGCCCGTCTCCTCCACAAGGGCTCGGGCCTCCTCCGGCTGCCCTGCCCGATGCCAAAGGATCAGACGAGCCAGCGCAAATTCCGGCCCCGCTCCCACCTCCAGCAGCCCCGCCAATGCGGCTGGTGACAGTTGGCCGACGTCTACGATGAGGGGGCGATGGACCACGGCGCCTTCCGCTCGAGTCTCTTCCATGAATGTCACGCGCCGGTCCTCCACCTTTTGAATCGTCAATTCACGGGACTGACCCGCCAGCGTGATTCGCACACGGCGTCCCTGCCGGCGGTTCAGTTCGGCGAGCGCCAGCCCCAGCGGATCGGCGGCTCGCCGCACAAGGCGCCGCAGCTCCTCAATCGTCTCGCGATGGCTGACCGCTTGAGGATCGCGCCACGCCAGATCAAGCGCCACGATCACCGTCTGTGTCTCCCCCCGAAGAAGCCGGCGAGCCACTTCATCTATCAACGCCTCCAGAGAGAAGGCCCCGGCGTCGCGCTCCTTCTTCTCCGCAGGCGGTTGGGGCGACGGCGGCGGCGTCCGGGTCTCCGTCTCCGCGGGCATCGGTGGCGGGGGAGGCTCCGGCGTGGATGCCACGGCCTCCACCGGTTCCGCCGTTGACGGTGACTGTTCGCCGGAATCGGCGATGGGGGAAGGGGCAGGAAGAGCAGCGGTGGAATCGGTTGGTTGGAAGGCGGCGGTGTCCAGAGGCGGCGGGAGGGTCAGAAGGCGGACAAAGAGGATCGTCGCCAGGGCGGCCACCGCGGTCGCCGCACCCAGTCCCGCCCATATCCATACGGAGGACGTCGGGGCCGATCTCGGAGGGGAAGCGGTCGGGGAGATGGCCCGGCGGACCTGCCCGTTGGGCGGCAGCTGGATCGTGCTCGCGGGGGGACGACGGGTGACAATCAGATACTTGGCCCCGTCGAGAATGCGGTCCATCTCCTGCATCAACGCCTGCCAACTGTTGTACCGCTCCTCCGGTTCCTTGGCCATCATCCGAGTCAGCAGTTGATTGAACGCCTGTGTCGTTTCGCCGCGCCGAAGCATCTGAGGCGCCGGAACCTGGCCCGAAAGAATCAGTGCCGGGCGCTCCTCCGCCGGCCGGTCCTCAAATGGCACCCGGCCGGTGACCATGAGATAGAGCAACGCCCCAAGGGCATAGATGTCGGTCCGAAAACTGCAGGGCGGCCCATCGCGGATCACCTGCTCCGGGGCCAGGAGACCCAGATCCGAAGGAAGCCGGCCGAGTTTTTCAAAAAGCACATGATGGCCAAAACCGCCCAGCTTGACTTGACCGGTAGGTTCGAGCCATATGAAATCGGGCGTGAGTGCCAGATGACTGAACCCTGTTTTCGCATGCAGAAAGCTGAGCCCTTCCGCCACCCATCGCCCGATCGTGAGCGCCTTCTCCTCCTTCAAAAAACCCCGCTGACGCATCCATTGGCGGACGCTGAAGCCGATCAGACGTTCCTGAATCACCGCCAGGGTGGTCCCCATCTCACGAATGTCGAAAATCTGGGCAATGGCCGAATGTTTGACGCCCGCCGCCGCCCGGATGTTCAGAAGAAACTCCGCCCGGACCGCCGGATCGAGAATCGCCTGAGGCTTGATGATCGCGATGTCCACCGGCCGATTCAAGTCAGGCTGGAAGGCCTGCCAGAATGTCGCCACGGGACTCTCGCCCGTCTGCTCGAAATGCTCGAAACCGGGAATGTGCATGGGCGTCCTCGAGCCGCTCACCTCAGAGCCTAACACATCGGGGTTCCCCTTTCCAGCCCCCCATCGGACGCCGATCTCTCCGACCCCCTCCTCACACCGAGGCGGTCACGGTCAGCTCCGCCTCTTCCACAAGATCCTTGACCTTCCGCCGATACGCCTCCATGTGGGGCGCGGCCAAATGGGCTTTCAGCGCGTCCAGCGACTCCCACTTCTCGATCAGCACCACACGGTTCGGGTCGCGCCGCTGAGCCGCCAACCCTGTCGGAACATCCACCGTCGGCTGATATTCCAAACAGCCCGCCTCCGCCCGCACCAGAAGCACATTGGTGTTCAGAATGGCCAGATATTCGTCTCGTTTTCCAGCCTTGACCCGGATGTTCGCCAGCACATGAATCATGGATCGCCTTTCGAAGGTTGACTTTTCCGCTTTTCCTTTTACCATAAGGTTGTGAAAGGAGCAACGACCATGAAATACTTCGGAGGTCTTGCTCTGTTCGTCGCACTGGTGGGTTGCGATTTCACCGTCCCTATTTCATCAACTCCCGAGACCCCTTGGGACGCCGGCGCGGTCGGCCTCTGGGAGCAGGAAGGCGGGGAAGGCGCGCCCGCCCGGTTGGTGATACTGCCGCTGGACAGTCGGCAGCTTCTCGTCGCATTTCCGGTGGCATCGCCAGATACGCTCTATGCCAAAGCCTTTCTCTGCACGAACCTCCCTGGTCTGCCGCTCTATCAGATCGAATGGATCGGGTCAAACCGCGGTCTGCCGGCCACCAATCGCCTCGTCCAACTGGCGGCCGCCACACTTCGGGACAACACCCTGGAGGTCCGGATGGTCGATCCGCAGACGCTCGGCAGCACTATCCAAACATCCGAGGAGTTAAGGCTCAGACTCATCCACGCGAAAGACGCCGAAACGCTGTTCCGACAACCCCTCCGGTTTCGGAAAGTGGCCGCGTCCTCGCCCTGAGAAGGGGTCAGGCCAGTCCTTCTTTCTTCAGATTCTCAATCGAAAGACGGGCACTCTCCAGCTCCGGCCCGTGGCAGAGGTCTTGCTCCACAATCACCCACTTGGCACCCACGCGCCGGGCGACCTGGAAAATCCCCCGAAGATCCATCAGGCCGGTTCCCACCTCGACGAACTCACAGGTGATCGGATGCATATCCTTGAGATGGATCTGCGGTACCCGGCCGGGAAATTGCGCGATATAGGCGACCGGATCGGGGCCGCCCCGCCGAATCCAGAAGGTGTCGAGTTCGAGCTGGACTTCGCTGGGATCGGTCTGCTGGATCAGGAGATCTTCCGCGTAAACTCCGTTGATCCGGATGAACTCCTGGGCGTGGTTGTGATACGTGAACACGCAGCCGTTCGCCTTCGCCGTCGCTCCTGCCTTCTGGTAACGGGCAATGGCGCCAGCCCAATCTTTTTCGACCAGGCCCGCCCCGCTGGTCGTAAGCCAGGGACAGTTTAACGCCTTGGCATAGGCATAAGCCCGACTACCCGGATTTAAAATGTCATCCACGCTCACATGCTGACCACAGGCCTGGAGCCCTGTCTCCGTCAAAAAGGAGGCCAGCTCGGCGGGTTCCATGTTCCCGTATTGCCCCGCAAACTCGACCCCTGCATACCCCATCCGGGCCAGTTCTCGAACGACGCTCTTGAAATCGCTGGCCACCGCTTGACGAACCGTGTACAATTGAATACCGACTGGGATCTGAACCTTGCGCATGCGACTCCTTGTGTTTGGAATGGGCCTCCTGATTCTTACACCGTTTGCCGCCGTTCCGCAATAGCCCACCGATTCTGCTCTCCCGCCGGACCGGCATGCGCCGGTTTGGGGCGGAGAACCCGGATCAGAGATGCCTCCAGCACCCATTGAGGATTCAGGCTGGTGGTCACCAGGCGCCGATGGGCATCGAGCCAGATCTCGCGCGCCTCGGCCAATTCCTCGGGCCGAAAACGGGATGCCTGGCGTGCCCGAATGCTCACCACAAAAGGCGAAATGTCGCGGAGGTCTCGTCCGAGGACGGCAGCTGCCGTGGACCGGACCTCCTCGGGAAGAGCATGAAAGGGCGAACCGCCTCCCCGGGATCCCGAGCCTTCCCCGGCCCGCAGCCATCCCCGGCTCAGTATCTCCCGGTAAAACGCCAGTTCGCGGAACCGACCTTCCAGCACCATGATCAGCCAAATTGGACTCAGCCGCTGCATCAAAAGCCGGTGGAGGACGACAAGCGCCCGATCGAGATGACGATCGGCCGCGGCATCCGCCAGATCCCACGCCTCCCCGCCCCGGGAAGACGTCACAATGGCCGACACATCCTCCACCGCCACACGCCGTCGCGATCCCAAATAGAGGTTGAGCTTCTCCACCTCCTGGCGAATCCCGCCTGTATCCGCGCCCAGCATGGCCACCAGCGATTCGATCACCCCCGGCCCGGCCTCGAGCCCGGCCTCCTGGAGCGCCAGCCGGACGGCCTCTGGTGCTTGCCGCTCGATCTCCCAGCTTTTTTCGAGCACCTGGAAGGACTCGGTCTCGCCCAGTTTCTCCATGGCCTTGAAAAAGGCCGTCCGCCGATCAACCGCGTCGGCGGTCACCAGAAAATGCACCCCCGGGGGAAGCCCCTTTTTCAAAATCCCCACCAGCTTCTCCATCCAGTTCTGAACGTCCGAACCGCTCCCCGCCCGGGACGAGGGCCCGAGAAACGAGGCCTGTTTCAGCCAGACCGTCTTTTCAGATCCAAAGAACGAGGGCGTCTGCAACGCTTCGCAGCACTTCCGCAAGGCCAGCACCGCGGCCGACGCCGTTTCGACCTTTCCATCCACGATCTCAAGCTGAAGGGAAGTCGTATCCGCAAGGCCCCACGAGGAGAGGCGCTCCTCGGCGCGGCGATTCACCCAGTACGCATCATTTCCGAAATAGAGGGCGGCCGCCGGGGGGGCCGGCCGGGGCTTCCCGCCGGTTGAATGAGGCGTCCTTCCCTCTCGAGACGATTTCATCTTCGCCTTCCTTTCGGCGAACGGACAGTGTAGGGTATCCGTCAGAGCATCTCAACCCGAAACGTTCCCGTGCGGCTTCGCTTCCATCACCCACCCATCATTGCCTCCGCCGCCCTCCGGCGGCTTCTCCTCTTTCTGATGCGCCACGCGGCCCCCTTGAATTCCACCCGATCCTGGGGCGAGGTCACCTTCCATCTTCTGAGACGGTCCGGCATGCGCCGGATCAACCGCCGGGTCTTCGGCCAGAACGACGACACGGATGTGATTACGCTGGCCTATCGGCCGCAACCACCCGAGACCGGCTGGCGCGGGGAGGTGTTCATCAACGTGGATCTGGCGCTCGAAAAGGGGCCGCGTTACGGCGGCGCCGCCCGGGAACTGGCGCTCTACCTGGCCCATGGCTGCGATCACCTGGCCGATTCCTCGGATGCGGATCCGATCGGACGCCGACGTATGCGCGCCCGCGAACAGCGCTGGCTCCGGCAGGCCGCGCGGGCGGGATTGATCGAACCCCTCCTCCGTTCCTGAGCATGGCGGAAATCCGTCAAACCCAGGGTCTCGTGCTGCGCATCACCCCATGGTCCAAGACCTCGCTGCTGGCCGACTGCCTGACGCGCGAGGAGGGCCGTCTGCGTTTTCTGGCCAAAGGCGCCTTCCGGCCGCGAAGCATCTTTTTGGGCCAGCTCGACCTCGGGTACACCTGCGAATTGCTCTACTACGCCAAATCGCCGGACCGGCTTCTGATCCTCAAAGAGTGCGCCCCGATCGCCATTCGACCCGCCCTTCGGACGAACTGGAAGGCCGCTGTTTGCGCCTCCTGGTTCTGCGACCTGACCGTTCAGGTCACTCCGCCTGGCGTCCCCCATGATGAGACCTACCGACTCCTCGAAACCGCCCTCGACGCCCTGCCTACATGGGCCTCCCTCGCGTGGCTCGTCGCCTGGTTCGAACTCGGCCTCCTTCGTTCCGTGGGGCTTGCCCCGACCCTCGATCGCTGCCCCTTGTGCCACACACCCCATGACCCCGCGTCAGCCGGTGGACCCTTCTTTCTCGGGGCGCGAAGCGGGGGAATCGTCTGTTCGCACTGCCGAATCCGTCCCGGCGAGCCGGAACCGCAAGCCCGCCTGGCCCCAGCCACCCTGGCCGCCCTGTTGACCTGGACCTCGAATCGTCCGCCGCAGGAGGTTCCGGACATCCAGGAGAGAGCCTTGGAAATTCTGACCGCGATGAGCCTCTTTCTGGAGTATCACCTGGACATCCGGGCTCGAAGCCGCGATATTGCCCTCGGCCTCCTCAACGCGCACCCCGCCACACTCACACGCTGAAGCGAAAGTGGCAGATGTCGCCGTCCTGGATCACGTAGTCCCGCCCCCGAATCTGAAGCTTACCACGGGCGCGGGCTTCGGCTTCGCTGCCCGCTTCGATCAGGTCATCGTACCTGATGATTTCCACGCGAATGAACCCACGTTCCATATCCGTGTGAACCTTGCCGGCGGCCGTTGGTGCCAAACTGCCCTTGCGAATGGTCCAGGCCCGGACTTCATCCGGCCCGACGGTGTAAAACGACATCAGGCCAAGCGCATCGTAGGCCGCCGCGGCAAGTCGCTCGTGGCCGGGCCGATCAAAGCCCAGCGATTCCAAAAAGGCGCACCGTTCGGTAGGGTCCTCGATCGCCATGATCTCCCTTTCCATCCGGGCCGAAACGATAAAAACCGTGGGATCGTCGTGAGCCTTTTCGCGTACCGCGCGGACCCCCTCTTCGTCCACGTTATAGACCCAGAGAACCGGCTTCTGCGTCAGGAATCCCAGATTGCGGAGGGCTTTGGCGTCGTTCTCGTCGAGCGATGCGTCTTTCAGCCAGACCCCCTTGGCCAGCGCCTCCTGGCACTTGCGAAGCGCGTGTTCCTCCGCCTGCTGAAGAGGGGAGAGTCCGCCGCGTTTCTCCTTGGCCAACCGTTCCAGGCGTTTGTCGACAAGATCCACGTCGGCAAAGAGGATTTCCGTGGCCAGATCGGATCGGTCGCGTTCGGGGTCCACGCTTCCCCGTGGATGAAAGACCTCCGGTGCATGGAAGGCCCGGACGACGACCAGCAGGAGATCGCATCCGCGCGCCGTTTCGATCCAAGCGCCTTTTCCTTCGAGCGGAACATCGGGGCACAGCACGAGCATCGTTTCGGCATAGCGGATTCGTTTGGGGCGGGCCAGGCGGGCCAAGGCATCCACACGGGGATCCGCGACGGCGGCCGCGCCTTCGATCGCTTCGTGTTCCTTGCGGGAGGGAGGAACTTCGCGTCCGGTCAGCAGGGTAAAGAGCGATCGTTTCCCCGCCTGTTCGTAACCGAGAATGGCCGCTTTCATGGGCGTTTCTGCCTTCCGTTTATCACGCCGTTATTCTACCCCTCCCTCTCTACCGGCTCAATCTCGTTCTCCCCTCTCCCCCTCCATCTCTCTCGTCAGATCGTTCTCCCTTCTGGCCTCGCCGGGGCGGCGGTTCCCAGTCACGCCGGAATGCCCAATAGTTCCAGACTCTCCCGGGTATCATTCCATCGTTGCGCCGATCGCCGGGGTTTTCTATAGTCTCTGCCCATGCCGTCCGACATCGTTCAGCCCCCCAACCCCGACGAGCGCTTCTGTTCGCGGTGTGGCCAACCTCTTGGGCTGCGGGAAGAAGGAGGCCGTCTCCGCCCCGCCTGTCCCGGCTGCGGTCATATCGTCTTTGGGCGTTTCTCCGTCGGGGTTGGAGGCCTGATCATCCGCCGCAGCCGCATCCTGCTTGTGCAGCGCGCCCACGATCCCGGCCGGGGACGATGGACGCTCCCCGGCGGCTACGTGGAAGAGGATGAAGCGCCCCATGACGCCATCGTGCGCGAGGTCCTGGAAGAAACCGCCCTGACCGTGGTCCCCCGGGCCCTTCTCGCGCTCCGCCACGCTCAAAACGCCCGCGAACAGAACCTCTACCTGGTCTTCTCTCTGGCCCTCCGCGGGCCGCCCAGCGCCCTGCGTCCGGACGGCCGCGAAATCGCCGACGCCCGATGGGTACGGCCCGACGAAGTTGCCTCCCTTGGCGCCGTGGGCTCGATTTCGAAATGGGTCATTGAGCGCCTCGCCCGGCGACCGGGCGGCTTTCGGATCATTCCCGCCACGCAGCAACCGCCGCCCGTCCTCACGCACCGCTGGACGGCGCTTTACGCTGCCCCCTCTTCTCGCACCCATCATCGAACTCCCCTTTTTCGACAAAAGGAGTAATTCCATGCCTCGGAATAAGATCGGTACCATGACCACCCTCCGCCTCGATGGCGACCCGTTCGCGCACGTCGCCCAGTTCGGACTTGAGACCTGCCAGCTGGTGAGCTGGGACGTCCGGACGTGGCGGCAGGCCGATCCGGTGGCTCTTCGGCGGCAGGCCGATGCTGCCGGCATCGAGGTGGCGGCCTGCTGGGTGGGATACCCCGGTCCGGCGGTCTGGGATTTCATTCAGGGCCCCCTCACCCTCGGTCTCGTGCCTCCGGAGTATCGGCGCTTGAGGATCGAGGCGCTGAAGGCCGGCGCCGATTTCGCCGCCGCCTTTGGCGCCCCGGCCATCATCACCCACTGCGGGTTCGTCCCGCAGGAATGCGCCAGCGCCGCCTATCGTGAAACGCTGGTCGCCATCTATGAAGTCGCGGCCTACTGTGCCGATAAAGGCATCGGTTTCTGGTTCGAAACCGGCCAGGAGACCCCCGTCACCCTGCTTCGGGTGATTCAGGACTTGCGCCTTCCGGGACTGGGCATCAACTTGGATCCGGCCAACCTCATCCTTTACGGCATGGGAAACCCCCTGGATGCTCTGGACGTCTTCGGCATCTACGTGCGGTGCATTCACGCCAAAGACGGGCTCTATCCCACGACCGGCCACTCTCTCGGCCGCGAGACCAAGGTCGGCGAGGGCAAGGTTAACTTCCCGGAACTTGTCCGGCGTCTCCACGCCCTCGGCTATACGGGCGCCTATATCATTGAACGGGAAATCTCCGGCGAACAGCAGAGGAAAGACATCGCGGAAACCGTTCACTACCTCCGCCGCCTGCTGGCCGCCCTTCCCTGAGCCGAACCCCCCTGACCGCCCATGGGGTAGCCTCCTCACGGCTTCCGTCGCAAACCTTCTTCCGGCCACCTTCCTCGCCAGGCGTCCCTATCCCGTCCGCCGAATAGCCGCCACGGGGGAACGCTCGTAGAACCGCGCAAGGATCAGGAGAACGGCGGCCGCCGACCACATGAACTCGGGATGCCCGTTCCCGAAACCCGTCAGGCTGTCGTAGCACTCGTGAAAGGACTCCGACCGGCTGGCGGCCATAAGAATGCGGTCGGCCAAGGACCTGGCTTCCCGTTCAAAGCCGCATTGCCAAAGGGCGCCAAGCAGCCATGTGTCGGCATGGATCCACGTCCGACCGCACCAGTAGGCCTGTTGGATGAGGGATCCGGGAAAGGCCGGATGTTCGAAAAGAAACCCTCCCGGACGAAAACTGGGATGCGCCCGGTCCACCACGGGAAAAGGCATCGGCGTCAAAAAGTGATCGGGGGAGAGCAGATACTCCCGGCAGAGTGTCTCGCCAACCTCCCGCGGGGCTATGCCGGCATAGACGGGAATAAAGGAACCCATGTGCACCATGCCGTTGAAGGCTCCCGTGTTCACATGGCGGTCCTGATAGGTGCGTGTCTCCGGCTCGATCAGCCACCGGTTGATCGCCGCCGCCAGTTCTTCCGCCTCCTCGTGCCAACGCCGGGCCTCCGAGCTTCGGCCAAGCGCCTCGGCCATCGCTTCGAGCGTCCGAAGTTCGAGCACGAGAAAGGCATTCACGTCCGGTGGCGCATACTCCGCTGGCCGCATGGGTTCGCCCTGCACCTCCACCCACGGCTGCCCGGGGCGGGGACGGAGGGAGTCCGGGCTCTGCCACCGTTTGGCATCATCCAAACAGGCCATCCCGGGGGGATGCCGTACCACGCCCCACGGCGTCCGATATCGCTCCAGCCAATGCCGAACCGTTCGGGCCAGCGGATCGTAGAGATCCGAGAGCAGCGCCGGATCGGGACAGACGGCCAGAAAGTGACCGGCTCCCCATGTCAGGAGCGGCATCTGATAGGAGTACTCATAATGCCCATGCTGCGCGGTCACCGGCGGCGTGCCGTCCGGACGGATCCCGCGCGTCAGGAGGGTCAACGCGCCACGGCCTGTTTCACGCTCCCCGATGAGTCCCAGGGCCGGCAGCGTGGCGCCGGTATCCCAGTACCAGGTCGCGCAGGTTCCAGTCTTGCCCGCATGAATGGTCATCAAGGTCTCCCCTCCCGGGAGCACCTCCCGATAGCGAAGGGAGCGCAAAATGCCGATCGCCTTCAACGCCAAATCCCGTCCCTGCGCCGAGAGGCGCGGCAGAGGGCGGAAAGCGCGAAAGGCCCGTTCGCTCTCGGCGATGGTCCGAGCCAGACTTTCATCCGATGCGCCGTCCTCCGGCCAGGGCGGAAGCGGCTCCTCATTAAAGGCCAGGCGAAAGAGAAAACGAACGGTTTGCCTTCCGCCCGGAGGGATCTCCGCCAAGCCTTCCGCCGTCCGGAGCCGTCCGCCGGAGACGTCAAACGCGATGGCCGCCGTTTCGCACCAAAGTTCGCCGTGGACCGTATAGGCGGTGCTCCCGACCTGATGGGCCGTCCTGAATTCAAAACCCGCCGGCCGAGGTTCCGCACGAAATCCCTGACTCTCGTCGCCTTCGCTCGTCCAGAGGAGTCGAACGGGCACCGCGGAAACCGCCTTGTTGTGCAGGCGGTACCGGATCGCGAGCACATCGGGCGCCACGAACCAGAAGAGACAATCCCCTTCAACCGGAGGGACAGGATTGAGGCCGTTGTGGACAAAGTGCTCCTCCACGTGCGAGCGGTAGTAGTTCATCGCGTTGTAGCCGCTCACCTGCGCCTGCCGTTCGGGGCTCAGCCCCTCATACACCACCTCTAGCCCCAGCAATTTGCGGAAGAGAGGCCGGGCATCTCGCGCCCAGATTCCGAAGCACTCATCCGGCCCCGGTGTCGTGTGTGGACTCTTCAGAAGCGCAAATCGGCTGCCTCGATCCTTGAAGGCGAAGTCGGCCGCGAAGGAGGCGTCCAACGTCTCAATAGGCAGATGCCGGGCCATCCGGACAAGGTTGCGGCTCCGGGCCGTCCAGGGCGGGAGAATGCCGGCCGGTGTAACGGTGTTGAGGTTTGTTGGCCGAGGTTTCATCAGGCGATCTCGATCATTTGATGGCATGTGAATCGGTCTACCCGAAAGGAGATCCCGCCCGGCGTCTGTGTGAACGGCAAGGGCCGGCCCTGCGGCTGAAGGACGACGCGCCGGACCGGCGCGGGAAGCCGGACGCTCACCTCCACATCGCAACAGGGAATTAGATCTTCGATGACTTCCAACGCAGGGCCGCCGCGATGACCCTCCCGAACTCCCCCTCGATGGACAAGCGTGGGTGCGAGCAAGTGCAGCACGTATCGTCCGGGCTTGTCCTGGCGGGTCAACGTCAATCGAGCCGTAGACGGCAGCGTGGTTCGGACCGTCTCCGCGCCCCCGAGTCGCCGCCGGAGGCATGCCAAGAGAAAATCCTTGAGCGCCACCTGGCCGCCCTGGCGGTAGAGACGAAAGGCCGCCATCGGCAGCCAGAGGCAGCCCCCTTTTTCCACACCGCACGCATACCCGCTCGGTGTCCGCCGGGGCGGCGCGTGCTGATGGGAGCAGAAGTGGTTCCAGGCCCGTTCAAACCAGGGCTCATAGATCTCCCCAAGGGAATGGCCATCGCTAACGCGGAGGCGGGGGTAGCGGTCATAGATCACCATGGGGGATTGGACAAAGGAAGGACGCAGCTCCGGCAAGGGAAGAATGAAGTCTACCGAGAACGGACTCTCCCCTGCGACCTCCGCCCCCAGATCGAACAGAAGCTGGCCGTCTGGCCCGATGGGGCTACGCCCGACGAAGAAGATCTGTCCGCCGCCGGCAAGGTAGGTTTCAAGCCGCCGCTGGAGCGGCGGCGCGATCACGGCGTCATCGGGAACGATGACCATCCGATAAGGGGCAAGGTCCGTTTCGCCGTCGAGGATGTCGAACAGAAGGTGCCCCTCGAGCAGGAGCCGCGTGGCGCCCGTGTCGCTCTCCTCCCCCCGCTCATGGCGGGGGTCGAGGGCCACCGCTGACAAAAGGGCGATATCGGCCACATTCCGGGCCCCTTCGCACCACGGTTCCTTGGCTTCCACTTCGGCGTAGGCCTGACCGATGAGGGTATAGGTGCTCTCATCCAAACGGCCGTCGGGATGGAGCTGGTCGCCCACGGAGCACTTCGCGCCGTAGGCCAGCATGGCCGCGCACTCATAGCGCAGGGCGTTCGGGTGCTTATAGCCGCCGAATTCACCCCACACCGTGTGGAATTTTCCCGTCATGCCCAGATACTCCAGCCCCGTAGTCTGGGCATACTTGGCATTTATGGGGAAGTGGTCGTATCCCCATCCGCCCGTGGGCAAGCTCTCCAGTTCCAGGTGGGTCACATGATCGAAAAACCGCCGGTCACCGCGGGTGAGGTGACCGCTGTTCTGGGTCAGACGCATCGTCGGATGAACATCCCGGAGCGCCTGCTTCGATCGCTGATAAAACCGTTGCAGGACACGGTCGGCGTGGAGTGCGACGTCCTGGGAATTCTTCGGATCGAATCCCTCCCGGACCATGCTCTCCAGACACCAGGGGCAGAAACAGTGGGGCTTGTGGATGATATCGAGCCAAAGCCCGTCCGCCTCGGGAAAGAGCCGGCCCAGTTCGCGGATCTGCTCGCACACGAAATCAAGATAGGGCGTGTTGAAGCAGAGCATGTGAAAGCCGGGATCGGTGGGCCGCTGGCTCCAGCCGTAATAGGTCCCCTGCTCATTGATGGCCCGCCATTCCGGGTGGCGGCGCGCCACACGGTTGTTGACGCCGACGGTGCAATAGATCTGGACTCGAATGCCCACCTCCAGGCAGGCCTCAAGCTGCGCCCGCGTCAGATCGAAGCCGGGCGGCAGGTGAGGGTGGCGCTCGCCGACCTGGGTGTTGTAGTAGCTCCATCCGTGATGGCAGACGGCAAAAATGTTGATGCTGTTCACCCGGGCCCGCTGGAGGGTCTCCTGCCAGTGGCGGCGATCCCATGCGGAGGCGATCCCCGTGATGTGTTCCGAGGTGTGAAAGTCGAGATGGATTTGTCGAAACGGCAGACTCATGGAAGGCTTGCTCCTTACAGAAAAACATTAACGTTGTCAGGACGTCGCGGCGAGTCGCACGAGCGGTTTCACCAGCCGACGGGATCGGACCGCCTCGAAGGCTGCCGCCAGATCGGTCAGAGGAAAGATCTCGCGGCGATCAATCCAGACGCCCGGATCCAGCCGCCCGACACGGTAGAACGCCAGCACCGCCTCGTGGGTTTCCGCCTCGTCGTAGCCGCCGCCATAATAGGTGAAGGTGCGGCTGGGGGCGAGAGTGATGGTACCGCATTCATCGAGCCCGTAGATGCCGATCGTGCCCCCCGGTTTCAGACAGCGCTGCCCTTCCGCCACGTTGGAGGCCTTTCCCACCGCATCCACGACAAAATCAAAACCGTCGGGAACCACCGATCGGACCTGATCCCAGACCTTCGGCGCCCGATAATCGAACACCTCGGTGGCGCCCGCTTGCCGGCCCGTCTCCAACCGTTGAGGCGAGCCGACCAGCACCACCGGCGAGGCACCGAGGTTGCGGGCATGAGAGACGAAGGCCAAGCCGTTTCCACCGCTGCCGATCACCAACACGGAACGGCGCGGCGAAACCCCCATCCGCGTCAAGTAGCTGAGGGTCTCCCGCCAGGTGATAAACAGGGGCGCCACCATCGGGTCCATATCCGGAGGAAGCACCTGTTGAACCCGAAGCGAAGGGTTGTCCCACCCCGATGCCTGATCCTCCTCCATCGCCCGCCAATCGGTGGCAATGCCGACCTCGGCAAAGCCGCCCCACGTGCTGTGGACATCTCCCACCGCCGGCGTGCCCACGCGGGTGACAAGATCGCCCGGTTTGAGATAACGAACGCGCCGACCGGTTTCCACAACCTGGCCCACGCTCTCGTGTCCGATCACAAAGGGCCGCTTCGTCCAGTAGCAAAAGGGCGGATCGCCTCTCAGGAGATGCCCGTCGGTGCCGGCACAAAGGGTGCCGTACATCAGTCGGCACCGCGCCTGATACTCGCCAAACGAAGGTTCCGGCAACTCCCGAATGCTCAGACGCCCCGCCTCTTCGACAACAGCCGCTTTCATCTCGTTTGTCCCCTTGTGTCCCGGGTTCAGCTCGCCACGCCAGGCCCGCGATACCGCTCCGGCTGTCCCAAGAACCACCCGATTCCAAACGGCTCGCCGAAGGGCCGATAGGGAAGCATGGCGGCGATCTCGTCCAGTCGCGCCAGAACCTCCGGCGGCAGCGGCCCCTTCGCCGCGGCCTCCGCGTTCTGTCGAACTTCGGCGTCCGACCGCGCCCCCATCAAGACGCAGTGGACATCCGAATGACTGAGGACAAACCGGATCCCGAGTTCCGGAAGAGAGAAGCCCGTTTCGTCCAGAAAGGCGTACAGCGCCTTGAACTGCTCCCGCCGCATTCGGGAGAGCCAGAACGCCTCCGGGCGCTCGATCTCGGCCTCATACCGGCGTGCCAGGGCACCCTGCTGAAGCGGGGATCCGACAATAATGCCCATGTTCGCCGCCCGGGCCGCCGGAATGACTTCCAGTGCGGCTTCGCGGTAAAGAAGGCTGTAGTTGAAGGCCGTCAGCACCACGTCGAATTTGCCGCTGCGGCAAAGATGAGCCAAAACCGTCGTGGTCGTGCCCCCAAGGCCGGTGAAGCGGATCTTGCCTTCCGCCTTCAACTCATCGAGAAGCTCCAGAACCGGTCCTTCCACACGAACGATGTCCGTCCACCAGTCGTATTGCCCCGGCCGATCCGGTTCGTGAATCATCAAAATGTCAATGGTGTCACGTCCCAGCAGACGAAGGCTCGTCTCGACGCTGGATCGAAGCGCGACCTTGTCGCGGGGATCGAAGGGCTTCGGCCGTCCACCCAGCTTGCTCGAAAGCACAACGGGCCGCCGTTCGCCCGAAAGGGCCTGGCCCAGCACTTCTTCGCTGTTTCCGTAACTGGGAGCGGTATCCACATAGGTGATGCCCCGATCGAGCGCGGCCCGGACGGCTCGTTTGGCGGCCTCGAGTTCGGCCGAAAACGAGGCGATGAAAACCCCCCCCATGCCCAAGCGGCTGACCTTTAATCCCGTTCGTCCCAGGGTTGTCGTTTCCATTCGATCCCTCTTTTGTTTTTTGGTGCTTGACGATGCCCACGACCTGTGGCATCCTCTTCTTTCGTTTTTGGAGCTTCCCTTGCGGGGGCGTAGCTCAATCGGTTAGAGTCCCAGATTGTCGATCTGGTTGTTGCGGGTTCGAGTCCCGTCGCTCCCGCCATTGGCATTGGCGCTGTTTACCTCTTTTTTCTTACTCGATCGGAATGACCAGGTAGCGGGTCATCGTCCGACTTTTGACGAGCAGCAGGACCCGTCCCGTTTTCTTGGAGCGCTCGAGAGCCTCCATGAATTCCTTGGGGGAGGCGACCGATTGGCGGTTGACGCTCAAGACGACATCGCCTTCTCGGATGCCAAAGGCGGCCGCCGGGCTTTCGGGGGCCACCCGGGAAACTACCACGCCACGCTCTTCTTTGAGGCCAAGTCGCTCTTTCCACTGAGGGGTCAGCGGTTCAACGGCAATCCCCAGCCGGGCGGCCACCGAATCCGGGGCGGCCGGAGCCGCTGTTTGGACCTCCTCGTCGGGAAGCTTTCCAATGGTGACTTTCCGTGTTAGGTCCTTTCCGTCGCGGCGAATTTTCAAGGTCACCGTCGCCCCGGGTGCCGTCAGGGCAATGGTATTCCGGAAGGACGAAACGCTTTCAACCTTTTTGCCGTCGAGTTCGAGGATCACGTCCCCGCTTTGTAGTCCGGCCTGATCCGCCGGCGAATTGGTGACCACCTCTGAAATGAGGATTCCTTCCTCCTTCTCGAGGCCGAAGGATTTGGCCAAGTCGGAGGTCATATCCTGAATGGTCACGCCGAGGTAGCCCCGGATCACGGTCCCGGTCTGAAGAATCTGACGGTAGATGGCCACCGCCATGTTAATGGGCACGGCAAAACCGATACCCAGATTGCCACCGCTGGCGCTGTAGATAGCCGAGTTGATGCCGATCACGCGGCCTTCGATGTTGAGGAGCGGCCCCCCGCTGTTGCCGGGATTGATCGCGGCATCGGTCTGTATGAAATCTTCATAATCGGCCAGGCCAATGCCGCTCCGGCCTTTCGCGCTCACAATGCCCACGGTGATGGACTCGCTCAGTCCGAAGGGGTTGCCAATCGCAATCACCCACTCGCCCACTTCGATGGCATCCGAGTCCCCCAACGGCAGAAAGGGATAATCGTTCCCTTCGATCTTGATGACCGCGATATCCGACCGGGGATCCTTCCCGACCAGCCGGGCCTCGACTTCGCGCCCGCCATGCAGCTTTACACGGATCTTATCGGCGCCATCCACCACATGGCTGTTGGTCAGAATATACCCGTCCGCCGTAATCAGAAAGCCCGATCCCTGACCTTGCTGGCGGAACTGGCGGGGCGGCATGGATTCGGGACGGTTGGGCTGACCAAAAAAGCGCTGAAAGAAAGGATCATCGAAAAAGTCCCGAAACGGGTCCGGAATAGCCCAGGGCCGAGTCTGAACCTGAACGCTTTTCTCGACCGTGACGAAGACGACGGCCGGAATGGCCTGCCGCGCTACCTCGCTGAAGCCCCGCGACATCCGTTTGAGCAGCGCAACGTCATCAGCCACCGTGCCAGGATCTGGCGCGGCCCATGTCCACCTGGCCGCCCACGCGAAAAAAAGAACCACCGTCAGTACCGCTTCCCGCAACATATGCCGTTTATGCATGGGCATCTCCCTGTTGATCTAATGACAGTTTTTGAATGTATCAATCAATACCTTCAAAAGGAAGCGCAAATTCGTGTCCCAACCTCTACCAAACGGTCGGCCAGGCGGTCCAGAAAATCCGCCGACGCATGAGAGGCCTGGTTCGTCCCGTCGGCCATGTCTCCCTCGTCATCACCCCTCCACCCAACCAGAATCATGCCCTGCCGATAGGCCCAGGACAAGATCAGATCCTGATGATGGCGTTTCATCGTGGACGACCAAGAGAACGGATGCCCGGTCAGAACGACCCCGATTTTTGTCAAAACTTCAAACGGCGCATGCCGAAGTATTCGATCTGCACGCTCAAGAAAGAAGCAAAAAGCGGGCGCCAGCGCATGTTCAACCGACGGCCCGGCCAGAAGAACAAAATCGGCCGCTCAAACCTTTCGCAGCACCTCGTCAAAATCATCCTCAAGAGAACAAACTCCGTTTTTCATCTGCCCGCAGTTTCCGCACTTGGCGCAGGGAAAGATTGTCTTCCACGTGAACGTGACCAGTTCTCCCGATACACCTCGATCCTCCAGCCGGCGCAACAGCCGCAGCAGTCGCGTTTCGGAGTTCCCCCCTTCCCGCCTGCTCCCACAAAGCGCTACCGCCCTTCCCCATTTGGCCACTTCTTTTCCTGTCTCCGCCATCCCTCGCCTTTCTTCTCCGATAAGCCGTGTCGCACC